>JGI24709J26583_10004091_pt1 | contig 11172 bp, 9 predicted proteins | sample BioPla2DNA1_FD_26583 | JGI IMG/M metagenome (IMG submission 26583) | reverse complement strand
TTGTTGAAGAACCTGAGGATGAAGTAGCTGATGAAGAAACACCTAACCCTGACATCGAGGATGTTATACCTGGCCTTGAATAAAGTTCTTTAAAATAGTAACACACAATTTATTTAATTATGACAACATCGATAATTTATCGGTGTTGTTTTTAATTATAAACTTAATTCAAATCCTTTCAGTCTTAGATTATACGTGATATAATTAAGGTAGGTGAATAATATGAAAAAGATAATAATGGTAGATGGTAATAATTTGTTGTTTAGAAGTTACTATGCGACCGCTTATACTGGTAATTTAATGCATAATAGTAAAGGTTTTCCAACGAATGCTATATACGGTTTTGTTAATATGATTAACAAAATAATTTCTGAAGAAAAACCAGAATATATGATAGTTGCTTTTGATAAAGGTAAAACTTTTCGTCACGATAGATATGAGGAATATAAAGCTGGAAGAAGTGAAACGCCAGATGAATTGCAAAAACAGTTTCCTCTTGCTAAAGATATATTAACTCATATGGGAATTAAGTATTATGAGATAGACGATTATGAAGCTGATGATATTATTGGAACCTTTGCTCAATATTGTGATATTGAAAGTGAATATATCGGAACAATTATTAGTAGTGATAAAGACTTATTACAACTGTTATCAAATGATGTAGATATTAAATTATTAAAACAAAAGGATCATATTCGTTATAACGGTGAATCTTTTAAAGAAGAATTTGGGATTGACCCAATTAAGGTTATTGATTTAAAAGCTTTACAAGGGGATCCGTCAGACAATATCCCAGGGGTTAAGGGAATAGGTGAAAAAACGGCCCTTAAGTTATTGAGGGAATATGGAAGTTTAGATAACGTATATAATAATATCGATAATATCAAAGGGAAGTTGCGCGAAAATTTAATTGCTGATAAAGATAAGGCGTATTTAAGTTATGAATTAGCTACTATCGTTAAAGATGTTCCAATGGAAATAACAATTGATGATATAAAATATAAAGAAGGAAATCTTGATGAGTTGAATAGAATATATGAAGAACTAGAATTTTATTCATTATTAAAACAAGAACCGGTTAATATTAATAGTAAAATAGAGGTTAATATTATAAAGAATATAGATTCTATTGTTATTGATGATTTATGTGCGATATATCTAGAAATTTTAGGAACAAACTATCATCAAAGTGAAATTTTAGGAATGGGAGTTTATAATAAAAATAACAGTTTTTATATTCCTAAAGAAATTTTGTTGGCTAATCCCAAATTTTTAAGTACTATTCCAAAACTGACATATGATGCTAAGAAGGTTTGTGTAGCACTTAAATGGCAAGGAATAGAAGTGGAAAATATAGTTCATGATGCAATGATTGCCGGATATTTATTAGATTACAACATTAAAGATGATGTAGCATATATGGCTAATCAAATGGGTTATGATATTCCGTTTTATGATAAAGTGTATGGAAAAACAAAGTTTGTTAAGCCAAGTGATGAGGATATTGCATATAATACTATTGCGAAAGCCAAATTTATCTATGAAACTCATGAAGTTCTTTTAAAAAAATTAGAGCAAGAAGAAACGATAAAATTATATAACTCCCTTGATTTACCATTAGCCAAAGTTTTAGCCGATATGGAATTTTCCGGTGTTAATGTTAATAAAGATACTTTAATCGAAATGGGAGAGGAATTAAAAATCAAAATTGAACTTCTTAGTAATGATATATACAACGATGCTGGTGTGGTCTTTAATATTTCTTCACCGAGTCAATTAGGAGAAGTCTTGTTTGAAAGATTAGGACTTAAACATGGTAAAAAAGGGAAAACGGGTTATTCGACTGCTATTGATGTTTTAAATAAATTAAAAGGAAGCCATCCTATTATTGAACGTGTTATTGAATACCGTACTTTAACTAAATTATATACTACTTATATTGAGGGACTATTAAATACTGTTATGGATGATAATAAAATCCATACTATTTATAATCAAACTTTAACGCGAACTGGCCGATTATCGTCAGTGGAACCAAACTTACAAAATATTCCGATTCGTTATGAGTATGGAAGAAAAATTCGTAAGGCTTTTGTTCCGAGTGAAAACTCATTAATTTTAAGTTGTGATTATTCACAAATTGAGCTTCGTATTTTAGCCCACATGTCTTCTGTTGATNCTCTGATTGATGCTTTTAATAATGATATGGATATTCACACTAAGACAGCGATGGATATTTTTAAAGTTGAAGATTATGCGGTTACATCTAATATGAGAAGAATTGCTAAAGCAGTAAACTTTGGAATTATTTATGGTATTAGCAGTTTTGGATTATCAGAAAATTTAGATATTTTAATTAGTGAGGCGAAAGAATTTATTGATGAATATTTGTCAACATATCCAGGAATAAAAGAGTATATGGAAAATACAATTAAATTGGCCTATGACCAAGGTTATGTTAAGACATTGTTTAATCGCAAACGTAATATTTTTGAATTATCTAATAAAAATTATATGATAAGACAACAAGGTGAAAGAATCGCTCTTAATACTCCGATTCAAGGAACAAGTGCTGATATAATAAAAAAATCAATGATTGAAATTGCTAATATATTTGAGATGAGAAATATTAAAAGTAAAATGATTCTCCAAGTGCATGATGAGTTAATTTTTGATGTGTTGGAATCAGAACTTGAAGAAGTAACCGAAATAGTTAAGTCAACTATGGAAAATACTTATAAGTTAAAGGTTCCCTTAAAAGTAGATATCAGTTCCGGTAGTAATTGGTATCAAGCTAAATAGAAAATTCGAAAGAGGAAAATGATGTGAAAAAAAATAATAAATATTCTTTTTCAATTGGCAAAATAGAAAGAATTATTATTGTTAGTTTTATTATTAATACAATATTAGTAATTATGAAAGTAGTTGCTGGTATTCTTGGATCATCAGGAGCGCTAATAGCTGATGGGATGCATTCTTTTAGTGACTTAACGACTGATATTATTGCTATTGTAGGAAATAACTTGGCCAAAAGGCCTCCTGATAGTAAACATCCTTTTGGGCATGGCAAAAGTGAATATATAACTAGTTTAATTATTGGCTTAGCTATTATGCTAATTGGATTATTATTAATTAATCAAATGATGAATAGCCAAGTAAGTTATCCTAGTTTATTTGTTATTATAATAAGCTTAATAACATTACTGCTTAAATTATTATTAGCTAAATTTTTAGTTAGTAAGGGCAAAAAATATAAAAATAGTATCTTAGTTGCTAGTGGAAAAGAGAGTAATGCTGATGTTCTTAGTTCATTAATTGTTTTAATATCAGCAATTGCTATGCAATTTGCTCATCGATATGAATTCTTAGTCTACTCTGATAAAATAGCAAGTGTTATTGTTGGTATATTTATTATTAAGGTCGGATTTGATATTGTCAAAGAAAATATTAGTATGACAATAGGAGAACAAATAACAGACCAAGCTTATATTAAAAACATAAAAGATATTATTTTTAAAGATGAGGATGTAATGGAAGTCAAAGATTTGGTTGTTTTAAAATATGGTCCATATTTAAAATTAAATAGTGAAGTAAGTATGGCTAAGAATTTATCTTTAATAGAAGCACATAATAAAATTGATGATATTGAAACAGAATTAAAAAAGTATGATAGTAAAATTAGTTATATTACTATTCATATGTGTCCCTATATTGAAGAAGAGAATAAGTAATTAAAATTTTTCTAAAGTTGACTTTATTTTAAAAAAATGATAAGATTTTAAATATATATTTTAAAGTGTCGAAGGAAACTAGTAGTAAAAGTAATTATTAACAGAGAGTTAGTGCAAGCTGGAAACTAACAATAATCTTTTATGAATCTATTCTGGAGTGAAATGTAAACATTTCCGGTAATACCGTTATCAAAATTAAGACTATTAAGTAGGATGGTACCGCATTAAATGCTCCTATAAAATAGTCTTTTTTTATAAAGAAAAGGAGAGATAAGATGATTGATTTAAATTTAATTAGAACTAATAAAGAGTTAGTAAAAGAAAATATCAAAAAGAAATTTCAAGATCAAAAATTACCGTTAGTTGATAAAGTATTAGTTTTAGATGAAAAGTATCGACAATTAAAACAAGAAGCAGATAATTTAAGGAGTACTAGAAATACTAAGTCAAGTGAGATTGGTGCCTTGGTGCGTGCTCAGAAAACTGATGAAATTAGTAAGATTAAAGAAGAAGTTAATGTTATTAATCAAAAAATAGAAAAGTTAGAGGTAGAAGAAAATGAACTATCTCAAAAAATAAAAGATATAATGATGAAAATTCCAAATATTATGGCAGATACTGTTCCGATTGGAAAAGACGATAGTGAAAATGTTGAAAGACAAACATTTGGTGAAAAAACAAAATATGATTTTGAGGTACCATATCATATTGATATTTTAGAAAAATTGGACGGCATTGATCTTGACAGTGCTCGCCGTGTTAGTGGCTCTGGGTTTTATTACTTAATTGGTGATATTGCTCGTCTTCATTCAGCTGTTTTAACATATGCTAGAGATTTTATGATTGATAAAGGATTTACATATGTTATTCCACCTTATCTGATTAGAGGTGATGTTGTTGAAGGGGTTATGAGTTTTGAAGAACGTGATGCGATGATGTATAAAATTGAAGGAGAAGATTTGTATTTAATTGGTACTAGTGAGCATTCAATGATTGGAAAATTTAAAGATAATCTAATTGATGTAAATGAGTTGCCAATTAAAATGACAAGTTATTCACCTTGTTTTAGAAAAGAAAAAGGAGCTCACGGAATAGAGGAACGCGGTATTTATCGCATTCATCAATTTGAAAAACAAGAAATGATAGTAGTTTGTCATCCTAAAGATAGTGTGGAATGGTATCAAAAAATGTGGAACTATACTGTTGAACTATTTAGAACTTTAGATATTCCGGTTCGTACTTTAGAATGTTGTACTGGTGATCTATCGGATTTAAAATATGAAAGTTTAGATGTTGAGGCTTGGAGCCCACGTCAACAAAAATATTTTGAAATTGCAAGTTGCTCTAATTTAACCGAAGCCCAAAGTCGAAGACTTGGAATTCGTATAAAAGATGGTAAGGAAAAATATTATGCACATACTTTAAATAATACTGTAATCGCCCCACCACGTATGTTAATTGCTTTTATTGAAAATAATTTAAATGCTGATGGTAGTATTAACATTCCTAAAGTGTTAAGATCATATATGGGTAATATAGACAAAATAACTATAAAATGAGAATAGGATTATTTGATTCTGGTATTGGTGGTTTAACAGTTTTAAAAGAATTAATAAAAGTTCATCCAAATCATCATTATATTTATTTTGGTGATAATTTAAATATGCCATATGGTAATAAGACAAAAGAGGAATTACGTTGCTTAGCAAATAATATTATTGAATTTTTAATTGAAAAGCAGGTTGATTTAATAATTATTGCTTGCGGAACAGTTAGTTCTAATATTGATTTAGATTTAAAAAGAAATCATAACATTCCAATCTATGATATTATTAGTCCCACAATTGATTATGTAAATAAAAATAATTATAATGATTTAGGACTAATAGCAACTAATATGACAATTAAAAGTCAAATATTTAAAAGTAAAATCAAAAAAATAAGGGAACAAGCTTGTTCTTCATTTGTTCCTTTAATTGAAAATGATAAAATTAATACTGATGAATGTAAAAATGAGATAAAAAAATATTTATTACCCTTAAAAGAAAAAAATGTAAGAACTTTAATTTTAGGTTGTACTCATTATCCGTTACTAGAAAAACAACTAAAAAGTTTTTTTGAAAATGATGTTGAATTATTAAATATGGGAACTATTTTAGCCAATAATTTAAAATTATCAAATGAAACTGATTATAAATTGGAACTATATTTTAGTAAAATAAATAATCAAGTAATTAATAATGTTGAAAATATTATCGGTGATACTAAAATTAATTTAAAAGTAATAGGGAGGTGTTAGATGCCTGAATTACCCGAAGTTGAAACGGTTAAAGAAACATTAAAAAGAAAAATATTAAATAAACGAATTGTTGGAGTTAATATTTATCACGAAAAAATTATTGAATTTCCAAGTGTTAAAGAATTTCAAAAACAAATAATAAACCAACAATTTATTGATATTAAAAGAAGGGGCAAATGGTTAATGTTTGAACTTAATGATTATTATTTACTTAGTCATTTAAGAATGGAAGGTAAATATAATATAAAAAAGTTAAATGAGCAATTAGATAAACACGAACATGTTGTTTTTGTTTTAGATAGTAACCAAGAACTTCGCTATAATGATGTTCGCAAGTTTGGAAAAATGCATCTAATAACTAAAGATGATGTATATGATCAAGTACCTCTAAAAACTTTAGGATTAGAACCAACTGATAAAAGTTTAACTGTTAAATATTTGAAAGATAAATATAAAAGTAAAAGTTTACCAATTAAAACAGTTTTATTAGATCAACAAATAATTGTTGGTATTGGAAATATCTATGCTAATGAAATACTATTTTTAAGTAAAATTAATCCCTTAAAACCATCAAAAAAAATAACTAACCAAGAATTACAATTGATAATAGATAATACAAACGTTGTTTTAAAAAGTGCTATTGAAGCTGGTGGAACGACAATTAGAAGTTACACTTCAAGCGAGGGAATTCACGGTAGGTTTCAACATAAATTGTTAGTTCATGGAAGAGTTGGTCAAGAATGTTTTGATTGTAAAACGATTATTGAAAAAATTAAAGTAAATGGACGGGGAACATATTACTGTCCAACTTGTCAAAAATAAAATGATTAATAAGTTTTTATTAATCATTTTTTGAAGTTTTTAAAAAAAATTAAAGGATAAAAACTTTTTTTGTAATGCATATAGAGAAAAGGGTCGAAAAAAGTTGCGTAATAAACAAATTTGTGTTAAAATCAATTTTGTTTTCGGGCTTAATTGAAGGGGAGTTATATAAAAATGAAAAGAACAAAAATTATTTGTAGTATTGGGCCTACTAGTGCTAAATATGAAGTGATGTCGCAAATGATAAAAAATGGAATGAATGTAGCGCGTTTTAACTTTTCGCACGCAACCGAAGAAGAAAAAAGAAATGGTGTCGAATTAGTAACTAAAATTAATAAAGATTTAAATACTAATGTTGCTATTTTATTTGATACTAAAGGACCAGACTTTCGAACATGTGATGTTGAAAATGGTGAAATAGTATTAGAAGAAGGTAAAAAAATTCTTATTGTAAAAGATGATATTATTGGAACTAGTTCTAAAATCACCTTTAATTATAAAGAAGTCATTGATGATATCGAAATTGGTGATGTTATCTTATTAGAAGACGGTTTAATGAAATTAGTTGCTGTTTCTAAAAATAACGATGGCATTAATTGTGATATTTCAGTTGGAGGAGTTTTAGGAAGTAAAAAAGGAGTTAATATTCCTGGAAAAAAGTTAAATATGCCTTTTATTAGTGAACAAGATAAAGAAGATATTATTTACGCTTGTAATAATAATGGTGACTTTTTAGCACTTTCTTTTGTTTCATCAAAAGAAGATATTTTACATGCTAGGGAAATAATTAAATCTCAAAATAATGATCATATTCAAATTATATCTAAAGTTGAAAGTAAAACAGCAATCGAAAATATTGATGAGATTATAGAATATAGTGATGGAATTATGGTGGCTCGAGGAGATTTAGGTGTAGAGATGCCTATGCAAGAGTTACCAATTTTACAAAAAATGATTATTAAAAAATGTCGTGAACAAGGAAAAATTTGTATTGTAGCAACTGAAATGTTAGAATCAATGAAAAAAAATGCTAGACCAACAAGAGCAGAGGTAAGCGATATTGCTAATGCTGTTTTAGATGGTGCTGATGCTATAATGTTAAGCGGAGAGACAACCGTTGGAAAGTATCCTGCTGAGGCTGTAAACTTCATGGCTGATGTTTGTAAAAATACAGAAATGCATTTAGATTACCAAAATCAACAATGTTGTATTCTAAAACCGGATATTACAAGTGCAATTGCAACAAGTGTTATTGATTCAACTAATATGTTGGATGTAAAATTAATTGTAGCAGCAACGATGGGGGGGTATACTGCGAGAAAAATAAGTACCTTAAGACCTAGACCAGTAATTTTAGCAAGTACACCAAGTGGTCATGTTGCTCGTTCACTTGCGCTTAACTTTGGTGTTTACCCAGTAATTGTAGCGTTTTATAATAACACTGATGAGATAGTAGAGGATTCAAGAAGAAGAGCTAAAGAAATGCTTAATTTAAAAGATAAGGACATAATTATCATAACTGGTGGTTTCCCAAATAATGACCGAGTTAAATCTACTAACTTCTTAAAAATTGAAGAAATATAAAAAAGATAAAATTATCTTATAAGTGGTTTGTTTTTAAATTCACTTTCAATAAGATTAATTTTATCTTTTTCTTTTAATACTAAAGAATATACACAAGTAACTCTAAACTCTAATTCTAACATTTTGTTGTTAAGTTTAGAGTAATTAGTTATTAATGGAATTNTTAATTCCTTCTTTATACTNTTTAAATATTTTCTTCCTTGATCATTAAAACCTAAAATTCTAATATATTCAATATCATCAAAACTAGAAGCTTCTTCTTTAGTAAAATTACATAAAATGTGAGTTAACATTCGCCTGATTTTATTATAAGTATATCTTTTAGTTTTAATATTGAAAATTAATTCGTCTAAAGAGTTAGACTGTATAATATATTTTTTAATTCTATTTTCAATTCCTTCATCAACTGTTTGATAAATATGAAGATTGTTTATCTCCGTTAATATTTTATATTTTAAATATGGAAAGTAATCTTCGGTAAAATGTAAATTATGATTTAAATAATTATAAGTTATATTGGGTACAAATTTTTTTATATCAAGACTATCTTTAAGGGCTTGCCTGATACTGCTAGCACTTACAATATCATCTTTTAATTCTAAAGAATGGTAATCACTAGTTCGCTTTATAGTTATTGGTTTAATTTTACTCTTTAGCCTTTTAATTTCTTTAATATAGCTAATTGCTAAAATATCATTAGGAGTGTTTATATCCTTGCCCGTTATTGTTTTTAAGGCATTTGATAAGGCTTTGGGATAACTATATCCTTCACTTAAATATTTTTTAGTTAGTTGGTCGTAATCAGCTGAAAAACTTAAATTTGCTATTTTATTTAANAGAGTGAGATCATTAGTTTCACTTCCAAAAACAAGAACTTCTACTTGAAGATGATTTAATAATTGAATACTTCCTTTGGCAAATAAATCAGCACTTTGACTGGAAAAAACATAAGGTAGTTCAATTATTAAGTCAATACCATGTTCAAGCGCGATTTTAGTTTTAGTCCATTTATTTAAAATACTGGCTTCTCCTCGTTGCATAAAAGAACTACTCATAACCAAAATAACCACGTGATTAGGGTATAACTCTTTAACTTTATTTAAATGGTATAGGTGCCCATTATGAAAAGGATTATATTCACAAATTATTCCCACACTTCTCATTTTCATCACCTATCTCATTTTATCATAGTTTCATTCTATTTAAAATAATCAGGATTGATATTTTTATTAAAAAGGGTTATAATTATAGTATTAGAAGGTGAAATATGAATATTGATTTAACAAGACTTAATAATAATATTGATGATAAAGTAATTATTAACCAAAGTTTTGAAGTACCACAAGAGTATTTTGAAAACACTGATTTGATTGGATTAGAAAATGTTAAAACAAAAGGAATAATTTTAAAAGATGAAGTTGATTATGAGCTTAATATTGATGTTGAGGGTATGATGATTTTAAAATGTTCGATAACTTTAGAACCAGTACATTATCCATTTAACATAAAAATAAGTGGAAAACTTGAAGAAATAATTGAAGAAACATCAGGAAATATCAAAAAGAATGAAAATACTATTGATATTTTTCCAATAATATGGGAAAATATATTAGTCGAAATTCCAATGAAGGTTGTAAGTGAAAATGCTAAAAACTTTCAAGCAGAAGGTGAAGGATGGAAACTTATAACGGAAAATGAACCAATAAAAGAAATTAATCCGGAATTGGAAAAATTAAAAAAATTACTATAAGAAAGAGGTGTTAATATGGCGGTACCATTTAGAAAAACAAGTAAAACAAGAAAAAGAATGCGTCGTACACATTATAAGATTAGTGGTAATGAAACTACAAAATGTTCAAAATGTGGAGCTGATATAAGACCACATCGTGTATGTAAAGAATGTGGAACTTATAAAGGAAAAGAAGAAATTGTTCAAAAAGAAGAAGCAACTAACTAGTTGTTTTTTTGTTTTACAAATTCCTGGAAAAAAGGTATAATGGAATTATAAAGGTAGGTGCACTATGTTAGATAAAAAAAATGGGTTTACATTAGTGGAAATATTAGGGGTAATTATAATTTTAGGATTGCTACTTATATTAGCGTTTCCTTCAATTATTAAGCAAGTTAAAAACACTTCCCAAAACATAGATAAGACAACTCAAGAATTGATTTTTAGTTCGACAAAAGTATTTGCTGAAAAAAATAGCAATGAATATCCAATTTTTAAAGGTAATGTCTATTGCATAACAATTCAAACACTAATAGCTAGTGGGGAATTAATAGAAAATTTAACTGATACTAAAACAGGTAATAAAATTGATCTATCAAAGGTTGTTAAAATGCATATTGAAAATGAAGCTAATATTGATTATAGTATTGTCGATAGTGAGCAATGTGTAGAAGTAATATCTTCACCAACATTTTCTTGTGGTAATAACTTTGTTGATAACCGAGATAACAATACATATAAAACCGTAAAAATAGGAGATCAATGTTGGTTTGCTGAAGACCTTAGATATGATTGTTCAAGAGAAGATTATAATAATATAGGCACTGGAAATAGCTGGAGTGGAAGAAATAATTGTGGGAATCAAGGTTCAGGGTATAATGGATTATTATATCAATGGCCAGCAGCAATGAAAGGAAGTACGGTTGAGGGATCACAAGGTTTATGTCCTGAAGGCTGGCATATACCAACAGATGATGAATGGAAAACATTAGAAATGTATTTAG
>JGI24709J26583_10004090_pt1 | contig 11172 bp, 7 predicted proteins | sample BioPla2DNA1_FD_26583 | JGI IMG/M metagenome (IMG submission 26583) | reverse complement strand
CAGGCCGATGAGATTATCCAATTCTTCAAGCATCTCATCAAGGCTCGGTTTTTCCTCGGTCTTCTTTTCTTCGGCTGCCTTATGAGCCTTATCCTCTTTGCCGCTGCCCTCTCCCTGAGTTCCTTTTTGCATCAGCGGAGGGGAAGGACTTGTTACAAACTCGGCAGGGTCAAGACCGGGCTTCGACTTTCTTACGCCGCATGAATCGCATACGGCATTCAGCCTGTCGGCGCAGTCGGTTATAAATCTGGCCTCATATTCCGAGACCTCGTCGTCCACTGCGGCGAGATATAGCAGAATGTTGGTGAGAGCCCTTATAAAAATTCTTGAGTTGTCCTTGCCCGTGGCGGCATCATTTTCTGCAAGCGTCCAAAAAAACAGAGGGGGCAAAATCTCCTTGGAATTTGCAATTTCACTCGTGAGCTCCCAAAGCAGTTTGGATTTGGGTTTTCTGCCCCTTGAATAGAGAACATTGATGCTGTCAACATGTTTTTGGCTTATGGAGGGCGAATTTTTCCAAAGCCTGAGGACACAGGATTCCACAAAGTCGTCCAGTTTTGCGGCATGCTCGCGGCCCGCGACAGAGTAAAACGCCTCGGTATTGGAAACATAAACTCGGTGAAGTTCCTCCGGTGAGCGATATAAATTGCTGGGCATTACAGGCCTCCTTTGAGAACATATTCAAGAAAATAATTTCAAATGATTATATAATACAGGGCCGATATAAACAAGTTTTAAAAGAGCTATTTCACCCATGGAATTCTTGAAAAAGATGATATCTATGCTATAATAAATGATTAGTAAAACCGTGAGCTCTATGTTCACTGTATAAATGAGTGGAGGAACAAAATGTCCAAAAGGGAATTCAAATCGGAATCAAAAAAAATACTGGAGCTGATGATCAACTCAATCTATACGCACAAGGAGATATTCCTGAGGGAGATCATTTCCAACGCTTCAGACGCTATAGATAAACTCTGCTATCTCTCGCTCACAGACAAAAATGTGGGCCTTTCCAGAGATGACTTTGAAATACTCATAAAAACAGACCCCGTAAACCGTGAGATTACCGTCAGCGATAACGGCATAGGAATGACGGATGAAGATTTGGAACAAAACCTCGGAGTTATTGCNGTGAGCGGCTCCGGAGAATTTAAAAAGAATCTCGACGAGACTGCTATAGAGGGCGATGCNATTGANATAATCGGACAATTCGGGGTCGGTTTTTATTCCGCCTTCATGGTTTCCGATAAGGTTACCGTTATTTCCAAAAAATACGGTTCCGATAAGGCATATAAGTGGGAGGCCGAAGGCACAGACGGCTATACCATCACAGAGACAGAGCGCGAGAATGTCGGCACCGACATCATAATGCGCATAAAGCCCGATACGGAGGATGAGAGATTTTCCGATTATTTACAGACGTGGAAGATAATGCATCTTGTCACGAAATATTCCAACTATGTGCGCTGGCCGATTAAAATGGATGTTGAGCTTCCCGAAAAAGTTGNAACCGGAGAGAAAGACGAGCAGGGAAGAAACCTCTATGATACCGTCATGAAGACGGAACGCGAGACCTTAAACAGCATGATACCTATTTGGCAGCGCAGCAAATCCGAGGTATCCGATGAGGACTGCATGGAATTTTATAAGGAAAAGTTCCACGATATGGAAGACCCCGCCGCCGTTATCAGAGTAAATGCGGAGGGCAGAGTTTCTTATAAGGCCATGCTTTTTATACCGGCCAGAAGATCTCTCAACTATATGAGTGCAAATTTCGAGCCCGGCCTTAAGCTCTACAGCTCAGGCGTTCTAATAATGGACAGCTGCCAGGATTTAATTGCCGAGAGCTTCTACTTTGTTCGCGGAGTCGTAGATTCGCCCGACTTAAGCCTGAACATTTCCCGTGAAATGCTGCAGCACGACCGGCAGCTCAAGATAATAGCTCAGAATCTGAATAAGAGAATAAAAAACGAGCTCATTAAGATNATGGAGCAGGACAGACCCAAGTACGAGGAGCTTTTCGAGAACTTCGGAAGGCAGATTAAATACGGCGCAATAGCGAACCAAAGTCAGAATCTTGATTCTTTGAGAGAGCTGCTCATCTATCATGTCAGCGCCGACAAGCAGAAGACCTTAAAAGAATATGTCGATGCCATGCCCGCCGAGCAGCCCTTCATCTATTATGCTCTCGGCGACGATGCGGCAAAGATTGAGAAACTGCCTCAGGCAGAGCTTGTGCATTCAAAGGGCTATGAGCTTCTCTGCATGACAGACGAGGTGGACGAATATATTGTAGATAACCTGATTGCATTCGAAGAAAAAAAGTTCTGCAACATAGTCACTCAGGATTTGGGAATTATTTCCGACGAAACCAAGGAAGAGCTCGAGAAAAGGGAAGAGGAGTACAAGGAACTTCTCGACTTTGCCAAAGAAAAGCTCGGCGAAAAGGTTCACGATGTGAGAATTTCAACAAGACTTGTCTCCGCGCCGGTCTGCATGTCCACGGAAGGCGGCATAACATTGGAGATGGAGCGCTATTTTAAGAAAATGCCCGACATGGGTATGGGTATACCCACAGCTCAAAGGATACTTGAGCTCAATGCCGATCATCCGGCAGTGCAGACACTCAAAGCTGCTATAAGCGAAGACGCTGAAAAGGCCGAAAAGCTTGTAAAAATACTGCATGCGCAGGCTCTGCTCATAGCGGGAGAAGAACTCGAGGATCCCTCCGCCTATGCGGAAGCAGTCTGCTCGCTCTTTTAAAGCAGCTAAATCGGAGAAATAAATGGACAACAAGCTCGGTATTTACTTTCACCTGCCATTTTGCGCTTCAAAATGTTCATACTGTGATTTTTACTCTCTTTCAGGCTGTGACAGACTGATACCAAAGTATCAGGATGCGCTGATTGAGCATGTGAGGGAATCCTATCCCACGCTCAAGGCCTATGCGATAGACACGGTATATTTTGGCGGGGGGACACCGAGCTACTATGGCGCCGAGAGGATAGTCGAACTTTTGGGCGAGGTTAAGCGCAGCGGAAGACTTATGAAAAGCTCGGAAATTACAATAGAGGTAAACCCCGACAGCGCGCACCCCAAGGGCTTGAAACTCATGCATAAAGAGGGCGTAAACCGCATATCTCTGGGCGCCCAGTCATCCAACAACGATATACTCAAACTCATAGGCCGGCGGCACAACTGGACTCAGGTGGAAAATGCCTTCAGAAGCGCCAGAAATGCCGGTTTTGACAATATCAGTCTGGACCTGATGTATGGCTTGCCCAGCCAAAGCAAATCCGATTGGGCGAAAACATTGCAAAGAGCTCTCGATTTAAGGCCGGAGCACATATCCTGCTATGCGCTTCAGCTTGAAGAGGGAACAAAAATGTATAAGGAGTATAAAAACTCGGAGATACTGCCCACCGGCGACGAGCAGGCGGACATGTATCTCTATGGGGTAGACTTTTTGGAACACTACGGATACAGACAGTATGAGATTTCAAACTTTGCAATTAAAGGCTTTGAATCCAGACACAATATAAAATACTGGGATCTCTCCGAATATCTGGGTTTCGGAGCGGGAGCGCATTCAAATATAGGGGGCGCAAGATTCTCCTATGTGAAAGATGCCGACAGCTACATAATCGGAGTTTTGAGCGAAACCGAGATAGTGGATGAATACGAAAAAGTTTCACCCTTGGCTAGGACTTCCGAATATATAATGCTGGGTATGCGCACCTCGATGGGTATTTCTGCAGAGGAATATTTCGGGCTTTACAGGGGCGATTTCTCGCCTGTTGAGGAGCTCTTAAAAGAATTTGAAACCAAGGGATGGGCGTATAAAGAAAACGAGCGCTGGCGCTTTAACCCTTCGGGTTATCTGATATCAAATACGCTTATAAGGGCTCTTCTTGAGGCGCAGTCCGACAAAAGAGTTGACAGCACGCCATGGATGCGGGAGGCCTTCGACGCAGAGGAAAAAACAGAGATTCCTCCAGGCGATGAAGAGGTCTTCGCAGAGCTCTATAGAAAGAAGAAGGCGAGGTATGGTCTGTAAATGGATCCACATGAAAAGACAGATGAAATAAACGAAACAGCTGACACTGTGAAGGCGGAGACCGGAACTGCCGAGCTCGAGCTTCCGGAAGAGGATTTCGAAAAAGAGCGAAGCGATGCGGAAAAGCCGAGTGAGGAAATTGTCGAATCCGAGGCGCAGGAGGATAGGAATTCCGAAGCTGCCGAAGAGGCTGTGGAAGAGAATATAGAGCAGAGTACAGAAGAAAGTGCCGAGGAGAGTGAAGAAACTCCCGCAGAGGAGCAGAAAACTCCCGAAGAGCCGGAGTCTCGGCTGTCAGAGCCGAAAAAAGGCGAGTGGGGTTCTGCGCAGTTGGAAGAAAAAGAAGAGGACAAAGAAAAGTCTGAATCTGTGAGCGAGAGCANGCCGGAAGAAAAGCAAAAGAAGCCNAAGAANAAGCTGTTAGCTTGGGCAATTTCCGTGTCGATGCTTATAATCTTAGTTCTGGGCGGCATTATCGGGATAGGTATATATGCTTCAAACCTAAACACAATCTTACCCAATGTAGTTGTAGAGGGTGANGATCTTTCCAATCTTACATATGAGCAGGCTTTGGAGCAGCTTGATAAGGCGGGAAGAAATAAAAATCAAAAAGANAGCANGGTCACTATTCTGCTGCCGCTCAAGCGCAAGATTTCCGTTTATGCTCACAGGGTCGATGCGAATATAAATTCAGAGAAGATAGCCGATACGGCCTTTGCATACGGGCATTCGGGCAATATTTTCAAAGATTCATTCTCGTATATCAGAAGCTTTTTCGGAGTCGTAAGTCTTCAGGTTGACTTGAGTCCGGATAGGGATAAGATAGAAAAGATAGTCGGCGAGAAGATAGACAATTTAATAGCCGTGCTTACAGGCTCCGGCATAGAAATAAAGGAAGACAGCATATATCTTGTCAAGGGAGCCAAGAATGTTGAAGTCGATAAAGAAGCGATAATAGAGGAAGTTGAAAGACGCCTTAAAAATCGCGAATACGGAGATTTCAGATACGAGCCGAAGGTTGAAGGAGAAGTTGAGTTTGATGAAAACGCCCTTCATGAAAGCATTTATGCCGAGGTCAGAGAAGCCAGATACGACAAGGAAACACACGAAATTGTGTCGGAGGTAGTGGGCTGCGATTTCGACAAGGCGGAAGCCAGAAGACTTTGGGATAAGGCCGAGTTCGGGAGCACTATTGTTGTGCCGCTCACGGTAACGACACCCGAGCTTACAGCCAAAGATATAGAGGGTATGCTGTACAGAGATGTTCTGGGAGAGAGCACAACGTCCTTTGCAGGCTCCTCAGCCAACAGAATAAACAACATTGGGCTGGCCTGCAAGGCCCTTGACGGCAAGATATTGCAGCCCGGAGAAACATTCTCATACAACGATACGGTCGGACCGCGGACGCCCGATAGAGGCTATAAACTTGCTCCTATTTATTCCAGCGGCGAGGTGGTCCAAGGCTTTGGAGGAGGAATCTGNCAAGTCTCCTCAAGTCTTTACACCTGCGTTCTCTACGCCGATCTNCAGGTTGATGAACGCGAAAACCACTACTTCAGAGTGGGATACCTGCCGCCGGCTCAAGATGCCACCGTAAGCTGGGGATATCCGGACCTGAAATTTACAAACAATACCGACTATCCCATAAGAATATCGGCGGAGGTAAACACCAAAAGCAATAAAGCGACGCTTAAGATATACGGAACCAATGTAGACGGAGGATACATAGAACTTGTATATACCACTTGGCTCGTATATAAAAATCCGGAGTATCCCGAGGTTGCAACGGGCATGGGCGCGCTGCTATACAAGAAATACTTTGATAGAGACGGCAAGCTTATCAACACGGTAAAAGATTCGCGAAGCGAGTATCATTTCCACCCCGAGGATATCAAATATCCCGAGCCCACGCCCACGCCCTCGCCGGCAACTCCCGAACCCACACCCCCACCGGCGCCGGAGCCGGAGCCCCCGACACCATGAGCAAATAAAAGTGTTATATGAAGTACAGAGGAGAATTAAAATGAAAGAAAAAAAGACATTTTACATCACAACACCCATATACTATCCTTCGGATAAGCTGCACATAGGACACAGCTATTGCACTGTCGCCACCGACACAATAGCCAGGTACAAGCGAATGTGCGGATACGACGTGATGTTCCTCACCGGTACAGATGAACACGGACAGAAAATAGAGGAGACAGCAAAAAATGCGGGATTTTCGCCTCGCGAATTTGTCGATAGAATTGTTGAGGGCCCGCGCGGTGTCAAAGATCTCTGGAAACTCATGAACATCTCAAACGACAGGTTTATCAGGACCACCGATGACTATCATGTCAAGGCCGTACAGCGCATCTTCAGAAAGATGTACGACAACGGGGATATCTATAAGGATGTCTATAAGGGCGCGTACTGCAAACCCTGCGAGAGCTTTTGGACAGAAAGCCAGCTTAAAGAGGGCAAGTGTCCGGACTGCGGCAGGGAAGTCAGCTTTGCGGAAGAGGAAGCATACTTTTTCCGCCTTTCCAAGTATGCGGGAAGGGTTCGCGAACTTCTTCTCAGCGGAGAGTTTTTAGAGCCTGCTTCCAGAGTGAACGAGATGATAAAGAACTTTATAGACCCGGGGCTTGAGGACCTCTGTGTATCGAGGACCAGCTTCAGTTGGGGAGTTCCCGTAGATTTCGCTCCCGGACATGTGGTCTATGTCTGGGTAGACGCTTTGTTCAACTATATGACAGCGTTGGGCTATATGAACGAAAGCAGGGACGGGCTTGAGCGGTATTGGCCTGCCGATGTGCATATGGTCGGCAAGGAAATAGTGAGATTCCATTCCATAATATGGCCCGCTATGCTCATGAGCGTGGGTGTGCCGCTGCCGAAGAAGGTTTTTGGACACGGCTGGCTGCTCATAGACGGCGGCAAAATGTCTAAGTCCAAGCACAATGTTGTAGACCCCTATGTGCTGTCAGAGAGATATGGAGTTGATGCAATCAGATACTTCCTTATGCGCGACTTCCAGCTCGGACAGGACGGAAACTATACAAACGAACTTCTGATTTCCAGAATCAATTCAGACCTTGCAAACGATTTCGGCAACCTGCTCTCCCGCACTGTTGCCATGGTTGAAAAATACTTCGGCGGAAAACTTCCAAAAGAAAGGGAAGAAGATAGGGAGAAAGATTCCGAGATAATAGATATGGCAGGCTCTCTGAGAGATAAATACTCGGCCCACATGGATAAGATGGAGACTCAGGCAGCCCTGCAGCTCGTCATGTCTCTCGTGTCCAGAGCCAANAAATACATAGACGAAACAACTCCTTGGCTGCTGGCAAGGGATGAGAGCAAAAAGGCGAGACTCGCGACTGTTCTCTATAATCTCCTCGAGTGTCTGAGAATAAGCGGAATGCTCTTAAGTCCGGTTATGCCCGAAACCTCTGAAAAGGTCATGGAGCAAATAGGCGCAGGCAAGGATGAAANAAGCTGGGAAAAAATAGCTGTTTGGGGGAGCCTGAGACCGGACACTGAAGTTAAAAGAGGAGATGTGCTTTTCCCGAGACTTGATATGGAAGCCGAGCTCATAGCGCTCGACAATCTTGACGAGCCGGATATGCCGGAAGGCCCTGTGGTGGAGCTTGAACCGATGATTCAGGAGAATATTGATTTCGATACATTTCAGAAGGCCGATTACAGGGTTGTAAAAGTTCTTGCCTGTGAGGAGGTCCCCAAGAGCAAGAAGCTCCTAAAGTTCACTCTAAACGACGGCAGCGGCCGAGAGCGGCAGATTCTCTCGGGGATAAAGGAGTTTTATAAGGCGGAAGAGCTTGTAGGGAAAACCTTAGTTGCTATATGCAACTTGGAGCCGAGAAAGATGATGGGCTTCGAGTCTAACGGAATGCTCATTTCGGCAGTGTGCACTAGGGACGGAAAGGAGGAGCTGAGTCTCCTCATACTTGATGACGGTATAGAAGCAGGGGCAAAACTCTGCTGAAAATAGAAAGGGGTAATTTATGGAATACAAGAGATTTAATGAGAAGGTAATAGTCAGGCTGGATCCGGGTGATGAGCTTATGTCCTCGCTCCTCAAAATAGCCGAAAAAGAGAATATTCTCTTTGCCAATGTATCAGGCATCGGGGGCAGCAACGATGTGGTTCTCGGAGTTTATGATGTCGAGGAAAAGCAGTACTACAAAAAGAGGTTCAACGACAGAAACTATGAGATAGTTTCCCTTGTGGGAAATATAAACCGCATGGACGGCGAGCCATATATCCATGTGCATGCAGCAATCGGGAGCCCCCGCAGCTCACACTTTGAAGGAGGGCACCTGAACGAGGCCGTCATCAGTGTCACTGCAGAGATAGTGCTTGAAGTGATAGAGGCGGAAATAGACAGAAAATTCTCCGAGCAAATCGGCCTCAACATCTTCAAGTTTTAGTCAGAAGCTTAATCTTAAGTAAGAAAACTCTAAAAGCCTTATATAAGGCTTTTAGAGTTGAACAAAATGCACATTGTTTGAGTATTTTCTGCCGCATTTTGCAAACAGAGGGTTCAAACGTTTAGATGAAAGGGAAAAAGTATAAGGCTTATGAGAGTTCTTGTAACCGGAGGAGCCGGATATATAGGCAGCCACACAGTTGTAGAGCTCTGTGAGGCGGGCTTTGATGTCACTATTGCAGATAATTTCATAAACTCAAAGCAAGAGGCCGTAAGGCGCACGCAGATGCTCTGCAAAAGGCCTCTTGACTTTATCTACTGTGACCTCAGAGACCCCAAAGCAACTGACGATATATTCAAAAGCCGTAATATAGATGCCGTAATCCACTTTGCCGCCTTAAAAGCTGTTGGAGAATCGGTTAGAATGCCTTTGCAGTACTACGAAAACAACCTTTATTCTTCAATTAATATCCTGCTTTCAATGCAGCGGCACAAGGTTTCAAAGATGGTGTTCAGCTCAAGCGCCACTGTTTACGGTGTCCCGGACGCCCTGCCTATAAGAGAGGACTTCCCGGTTAAAACAACAAACCCTTATGGAGCCACCAAGCTGATTATAGAAGATATTATGCGCGATGCCGCCTTTGCCGATAAGAGCTTGAGCGTTTCTCTGCTTCGATACTTCAATCCCATAGGAGCTCACCCGTCGGGACTCATAGGCGAAGACCCGAACGGAATACCCAACAACCTTTTTCCCTCTGTGGCAAAAGTTGCGGTGGGAAAGCTGCCGGTAATAAATGTATACGGAAACGACTACAATACACCCGACGGCACAGGGGTTAGGGACTATATCCATGTTGTCGACCTTGCCAGAGGTCATATTTCAGCCCTTAAACAGATAATAGATACTGAGGGTGTGTTCACCTATAACCTCGGCACGGGAAAAGGTTATTCGGTTTTGGAGCTTATAGCGGCTTTCGAGAAGGCCTGCGGCTTTTCTCTTCCATACAGATAGTAGGCAGAAGAGCCGGAGACGCCGACTCGTGCTATGCCGATGTCACAAAGGCAGCGGAAGAACTGGGGTGGAGAACGGAGTTCACACTTGAGGACATGTGCCGAGACGGCTGGAACTTCCAGCAAAAAAATCCGGACGGATATCCGGAAGACTGAGGAGAGAAATATGAAAGGACCTACACTTGTGATTTTGGCTGCAGGGATGGGCAGCCGATATGGAGGATTAAAGCAACTCGATCCCGTTGGAGTCAGCGGAGAAATAATAATGGACTACTCTGTCTATGATGCCATAAGAGCGGGCTTTTCGAAGGTCATATTTCTTATAAGAAGAAGCATGGAAGAGGATTTCCGCAAAAAGATTCTCCCGGGCATAGAGGATAATATAGAGTGTGCTCTCTCGTTTCAGGAAATGGATGCCTTTTTGCCTGAAAATTATAAGATTCCCGAGGAGAGAAAGAAGCCTTGGGGCACGGCTCACGCTCTGCTTTGCTGCAAGGATGAGATAGACGGACCTTTTGCAATGATCAATGCCGATGATTTTTACGGAAAGCAAGCCTTTAAAGAAATAAAAGAGGCATTGGATAAAATGAATACAGAAAAGAGGCCCATGGAATTTTTCATGGTCGGCTATCTTCTCGGAAATACAGTCACGGACAAGGGCAAGGTTGCCAGAGGTGTTTGTGTGCGGGATGGCAAGTTTTTAAATAGCATAGTAGAGCGAAAATATGTAGTTAAAACGCCGGAAGGCCCTGCATACAGTACCGATGAGGGCAAAACGCTCATTCATCTAAGTGACGATAACCTTGTATCAATGAACTTCTGGGGTTTCGGACCGGGCTTTTTAGAAGAGATAGAAAAGCGGCTGCCTGCATTCTTTAATGATTTTATACCCCAAAATCCGAATGAAGAGTTCTATGTGCCGACTTTGGTGGGAGAGCTTTTAGCGGAAAACCTCTGCACGGTAGAGGTGCTTGAAACTCAAGATAAGTGGTATGGGGTTACATACAAGGAGGATAAACCTTTCGTCGAAGCCGGCATAAGGGCTCTCGTGAATGCTGGGAAGTACCCCAAGAAACTTTGGGAGAGCAGGAATGACTGAAAACAAGGATAAAAGCTTAAAAATAGGTATATTTGTAGATACATACTACCCCGTCATCGACGGGGTTATTGTCTGCGTGGATAACTATGCCCGCGGACTTTCAAAATATGCGGATGTTACGGTCTTCACCACAGAAACGCCAAGTTTTAGTGTGGAGGATGATCTAAAGCGCCCCTATCGCATAGTCAGATGCGGAGCGCTTAAGGCTTTCAAAATTGAGGAGTATGTTCTGCCGCTTCCCTCTGTTGATATCGATTTCAATGCGGAGCTCNATGCTTCCAGACTTGATATTGTCCACATAAATTCTCCATTTACAATAGGACTTGCCGGACTCAGGTACGCCTATAAATACGGCATACCTGCGGTTGCAACAGTTCACTCCCAGTTCAAAAAAGATTTCGAGACCTATCTCAAGTTCGAGCCGCTTGTGGAGTTTGCATTGGAAAAAACAATGACAGTATTTGACATGGCGGACGAAATTTGGGTTCCCAACAGGAGGATGCAGGAGCTCTATAAGATCTACGGCGGCAAGTCAGAGCCGTATATTCACCCGAATGCCACGGATTT
>JGI24709J26583_10004084_pt1 | contig 11177 bp, 9 predicted proteins | sample BioPla2DNA1_FD_26583 | JGI IMG/M metagenome (IMG submission 26583) | reverse complement strand
GCTTTAAAGTGCGTATTCACATCAAAAATAGTGATGGACTCCACTCGTGAATTGGTGGACTCGTATTGGATACCGACGGACTCGATGGTGCGAAATAATCATTATAGCACTATTTACGAAGATGCTGACTGAATGCAAGCATGACAAGAATTTTGAATCGCTCTTAAAAGAAAAGATTGAATTAAAGAAACTTACAACAAAAGAAAGAAAACTTTTATCCTCTTAGGAAGAGGAAATTCAGAAGAGATACCAGGAATTATATAAGGTGGTTGAAGAGGGAGGAAGAACAGGTGAAGATACCACTGAGATTAAAAGACATACTGATGGAATAATGGAGGTCCAGGACCAAATCAATGAGATTATTGATAAAGAAGATGAGTATAAGTTTTTATTGAAGGAAAAGAAATGGTTAATTAAAGAGCTAGAGAATCTTTCGGAAAAAGAGAACATTCTCTATAGAGACGACATCTTTAAACGCATAGTGGATACTGGGATTATATACCCAGAAAGCTTATTACATTTAATCTGATTTTTGGAATTTCTAGAGATGTCAAAAGATAAGTAAAATTTAAACCCACTGAGTAGACTGATTACAATAATCAAGTCACTTGGTGGGTTTCTTCTTATTTTAATGACGTAGCATTAAATATTGACTTAAGTTAATTCTTTGTTTTTAAAAATGGAACGATTTTCTTTACTTATGAAGAATAACGTGCTAAAATTAAAAAAGGATGAATAAGACCGTCTAATTTGGACATAATTTTAAAAATGGAACGTTATTCTTTAAATATGAAGAAAATCATGACTAAATTAAAAAGGGGAGGTGAGTTAAGTGGATGTATTTACTGAACTGGCGAAGTATCCAGTTTTTACAATCGATGATGTGAAGAAACTTACAGAAAATGAAAAGACGGCCTATTCTCAGCTGAACCGTTTAATGAAAAAGGACCTGATAAAAAAGATACGAAAAAATATATACTCTGCAGTTAACCCAACAACAGGACAAATGGTAGCGACTCGTTATCAAATCGCCTGTGCCATAACCAGCACTGCTTATATCTCTCATCATAGTGCCTTTGAATATTATGGTCTTGCAAATCAAGTATTCTATGAGGTATATGTTTCTTCAGAAACAAAGTTCAATCACTTCGAGTACGATTATGTAACTTATAAATATGTTTCTTCAAAGATGGAAGAGGGCGTTGTGGAAGCAAAGAATACTACTGGTGTTAGAATCACAGATTTAGAAAGGACAGTCATAGATAGTATCCGGGACTTCAATAAAATCGGTGGATTTGAAGAACTCATAAACTGTTTGGAAGGTGTCCACTACTTGGATGAAACCAAGTTAAAACGGTATCTAGATATATATAATACCCAGGGGCTTTATCAAAAGGCAGGATATCTTTTGGAGCACTATAAAAAAGAGATGCAACTCTCTAAGAAGTTTGTAGAGTATTGCAAAAGCAAAATAGGAAAAAGTAGACGGTACCTTGTAAGCGAAGCAAAAGAGAATAGCTATTATAATAGTGAATGGGAATTGATGGTACCAGAAGGGCTATTTGAAATAACAGATCATGGAGGTGATTTACTTGTCTAATTACGACATTGTTTATTTAGGAAAGAAAGCCGAGGAGCTGGGCTTTGTAAGAGATACCTTAGAAAAGGTAACGAGGCTCGGTACAGACCAAGGAGCTTCAGTGCTTCACTGGTACAAGCCTTTGATGAAAATAACAATATAAAGATTCCAGACATTTGTTAATAATTAGAGTGCATTATACATACTCTTACACATCTGTAAACCAAATGATATACAGAATTTCTTTATTTTTCTAATTATATATGTTAAAATAGCAATGCATTTAATTATGTATTGCTATTTTTTTGAAAGAAGGAAAAACAGNTGAAACAGAAACTAAAGTCAGGATTATTTGTTTTGTCAGATATGGTGTTATTAACGATATCTTTTTTTTGTGCATACTTTATTAGGTTTGATTTCGACTTTGAAACCATTCCGAAAAGTTTCGTGGACAAAATTATGCCTCTATTGGTAGTATCTATTATACTTAAAATTGCTGTATTTATACCCTTTAAGTTATATAGAAGTCTATGGCGGTATGCAGGTGTTTATGAGCTTGTAAGCGTGTTTTTAGCATCAGCTATAACAAATGGTGCAATATTTTTATATATTGCATTTATAAACAGGCTTGCACCCCGTAGTATTTTTGTTATTGTGGGAATGATTGATGTTTTCCTTATAGGTGGTTCACGGTTAGCATACCGAGTATATAGGCGATTAGCACGTGGGCGTGTAATTAAGATGGATAATATTAGAAGAGTCTTAATTATAGGGGCAGGTGATGCTGGTGCAATGATTGCTAAAGAAATGGAACTTCATACAGAGTTAAACTACAGAGCTGTAGCCTTCTTAGATGACAGTGATTATAAAAAGGGCAGAAAGGTAAACGGTGTACCTGTTTTAGGTGGAATAGATGATGTAGCTGATGTTGTAGATAAGAAAGATATTAGTGAGATAATAATTGCTATACCATCTGCAAAGACATCTGTTATAAATAGGATATATGAACAATGCGCTAAAACAGAGTGCAAGGTTAAGATACTTCCTTCAATGTCCCAGCTTATTGATGAAGAAGTGATGCTCACAAGAGTTAAGGATGTTGATATAGAGGACTTATTGGGTCGAGAACCAATAAAGGTTGATTTAGAAGGTATTGCAAGCTATTTAAGTGGTAAAGTTGTAATGGTAACAGGTGGCGGAGGGTCGATTGGTTCAGAGCTTTGCAGGCAGATTGCATCTTACAATCCGCGAAAGCTAATAATGCTGGACAATTATGAAAACAACTTATATGAGATATTAAACGAGCTAAAAAGAAATTACCCTGAGCTTGATATCTCTCCTGTTATTGCAAACATTCGTGAGATGGATAGGCTTGACGAGGTATTCTGTCAATATAGACCGCATATTGTGTTCCATGCTGCAGCCCATAAACATGTGCCGTTAATGGAGGACAATCCGGAAGAGGCTATAAAGAATAACGTATTTGGCACATGGAATGTAGCAAATTGTGCAGATAAATATAATGCAAATAGGTTTGTACTTATATCCACCGACAAGGCTGTAAACCCAACAAATGTTATGGGTGCATCAAAACGTATAGCCGAGATGATTATTCAGGCCATTAATACAAAAAGCAGGACTGAATTTGTGGCGGTACGTTTTGGCAATGTATTAGGCAGTAACGGAAGTGTTATACCATTATTTAGAAAGCAGATTGAAAACGGTGGCCCTGTTACCGTCACACATCCAGATATTACAAGGTACTTTATGACCATACCAGAGGCAGTTCAGCTTGTTATCCAAGCTGGTGCTATGGCAGAAGGCGGAGAGATCTTTGTATTGGATATGGGTGAGCCTGTGAAGATAATGGATTTGGCGAAGAATTTAATAAGGCTGTCGGGCTTTGAGCCAAATGAAGATATTGATATTGAAATAACAGGGCTTAGACCTGGCGAAAAGCTGTACGAAGAACTTCTTTTAAATGAGGAGGGTCTTAAAGCTACAAAGCATAATAAAATATTTGTAGCAAAACCCATTCATACCGACTATGAGCTTCTAAAAAGAGAATTGGAGCTATTAAAGCAGAAAGTTTACAAATCAAAGAACAGTTTAGAGATAAAAGAATATGTAAAGATACTTGTTCCAACATATAAAATGGCACGGTAATATGATTATGAAACTCCCTTAAACTTGGGAGTTTTCTTATTTAGGGAACTTTTTCTAAAAAAACTTGTCGAATATGATATACATTATTTTCTATGATTGATATAATGTAAATGTAAAAATATCTAAATGCAAAGGAGAAACGAAAGATGAAGATGAAACACAAATCTATTTCAGCGATATTTTTAATTATTTGCCTATTATCCACGTTGAGTTTTTCATCGTTTGCAGTACCTGTGAACACTACACTTCAACAGAAGGCAGAAGTTCTTAATACATTGAATATTTTAACCGGTTCCAATGGTGATTATCTACTAAACAATAAGTTGACTAGAGGTGAGGCTGCTACCTTTGCAGTAAGAGTTCTTGGGCAGCAATTACATGTAATGGTCAATTCCCAAAACTACAGTACAACAGTCTTCCCCGATGTACCCCCAAACGAGTGGTATGCTCCTTATGTTGGGTATTGCGCTAAAGAAGGCATTCTAAATGGCGATCCATCAGGCAATTATAAACCTAATGATTATGTCACCGAAAAAAGTTTCATTAAGATTATGTTAGAAATTCTAGGTTACCAAATGAATATTGACTATACTTGGGAAAGCATATATAGAAAGGCATATGAGATAGGCTTGGTAACTGATTTATTTTACATAGCAAAAGTAGAAGATAATACAAACTTTTTACGTTCTGAAGCTGTAAACATCATCTACAGTGCATTGACAATTAAGGAGAAATCAACTGATAAAGAGCTGTTTTATAAGTTAATCGATGCAAATATAATAACCGAAAAGGATGCAATAAAGATAGGCTTTATCCCTGAGACAGTTGAAGAGGTTGAAGAAGTTGAGGAAGTTGAAGAAGATGAGGTAAAAACCGAAATAGTAGAGATCCTTGTTTTCGATCAACAGAATGTATCAATAGAGTTTAATGAAAAGATAAAGGATTTTGGTGATATTTATATATACGAGGCAGTGGATGAAGATAAAGAACTTAGGTTTGATATTGAGGATTTTGATGATTATTATGTTATGTTAAAGACTGAAAGACACAGACCGGGTGTTGAGTATACTATAGAAATAAGAGACATTGAAGATGAAGACGGTAATGTAGTTGATGTTCTCTATTGTGCCTTCATAGGTAGTAAGCCTGAGAAGGTTGAATCAAACTTTTTTAGAATTCATAAAATAGAGCCTGTAAATAAAAAGTCTGTTAAAGTTTATTTTACACATCCTGTAAATATCAACAGTGAAAATAACATTTACTATACAATCTACGAAGATGGTTATGAGTTTGCAGAAGGCACAAGAGATCAGCTTTTAGCAAGGACTGTAGTGTCAGAAGACAATTGTATATTATTAACCCTGAAGTCAGATACTTTCGAAGAGGGGGAGGTATATACCATTAGAATCGATGGGGATATGATAAGCTCATACGGTGTTAAGCTAAACGATGGGAAAGCTGATGAAATGAGCTTTACAGCAGTGGCTGGAGAAGCAGATACTTTTAAGCTTGTAGAAATAATTGCCTTTGACAGGGAAACACTGTTGCTAAATTTCAATAAAGAGGTTAATCCTTTCCTTGCTCAGCAAGTTTATAACTTCTACTTGACAGATGAGGATAATAATCCAATTAAAATAAATAAAGTAACGGTAGAAAGCCAAGGCCCTAATACAGGAGAGGTACTCTTTTTAAACATCGATGGAAGATTTACTAAAAATGACAAGTACTATATCACTATTAATAACCTGAACGATGTTACTCGTCAAGAATACATAAGTGAAATGACATATTCCTTTGAGGCCGATTATGGATATTCGGATAAGTTTGATATACAGGATGTTAATGCTATCGATAAGCAAACGATAGAAGTATATTTTACCAATATACCAGATGCTATTAGTGCATCAGATGAAAGTATGTACTATGTAAAGCAAAGACGTGGTACGGACAAGATTACCCCTGTACGCGCATTATATGATTCTGCCATACATCCATACAAGGTAACTTTGTTCTTCAATGATAGCGATTTAGTGGCAAAAAGAGAATATGAGGTCAACGTAAGCTATAGGTTTAAAGACTACCTAGGTAACCAATTAGGCACAAATAGATATGATTACTTTAATGCTTCATCCGAAGCAAAATCAAGTCCTTCTATAATAGATGCAACGCCTATTTCAACCGATTCTGTGAAGCTTGACTTTGATAAAGAGTTGTCTTTTAATCAAAACAACCTTTCACCGTCAAACTACACCCTTGAGTATACCTACAACGGCATGATTGTCAAAAAAGTGCCTCTTGCAGTGTTGTATGTAAATGCAAAAACCATAGTACTACGGTTTGATAAGCTTGACTATGATGTGCCCTATACACTGAAGTTTACCAGCATAGTAGATTACACTGGCACTTCTTTCAAAGTAACAGGCGAAGGTAGAAATTATGTTGAGTTTCTTTTAGAAAAGGAGTAATCCATAGCTCTTAAACTATTTATTATTTATACTAACAATACACGGACAGGATTAAAACCCTGTTCGTGTGGGTTAAAACATAATGAATAACTTCTATATCAAGGGAAAGAATTATTAGAAAGAGTCTTATTCAAGACTGTGCAAGTATATGGTACCCAATTATTTAACAATTCAAAGAACAATTTTTTTGGTAGTTGTTGTTATGTAATTTGATTTATGCTACAATAAGAACAAGTGTTCGACTGAGAGAGATGAACAAAAGTCAATCTACAGTACAATGACTATCCATTAATCAAAGGACATATATTATCAAGATTTGCTATGATACAGTATTCACAGTTCATTAAATTCCACAGCTATGAGGCAGAACCCTATGCTATAATAATGATATTGACTAAAGAATCCTACACATAAGTTGTAATAAACTTGTTAAAAAGGTGATTTAATTTATGAGTGTTAAGGAATTAGCATCAACAAAATTGAATAGTCTGACTGTTAAGTTGTTTGAATATGATATCGATAACGAACAAAGTTTTACTGATTTAAAAGAGTATCTTGTTAAGAAAATTAAAAAGTCTAAAGTACATAATGTAAATTTAAATTATTATGGCTCGAAGAATCTAAACCCAACCTTTGTTAAAAAATTTAATGAGCAAGTTGCGAAGATTACGATTCCACAAAAAGCAAAGATGCCCCAGTTTGACGTTCGAAGAGAAAGAGTAACGGAATGGATGGCACAGTTATTACTAGAGAAGAAATATAATTGTATGTTTTATGAAGAAGCAGATAAAAAAATGAATATTGAACCAGTAGAATTAAGCAAACATACTCCCGGTATTGATGTGCCAGGTATAAGAATAGTAGACAATCAAATTAAGTTTGTAATATGTGAAGTAAAGGCCTCAGAAGAGAACAACATTCCTTGCAGTTCTGTTACTTCATTGCAACAGGATATTCAAAAATCAATTGACAATAAAGAAAATAGAGTTACACTAGAAATTTTACAATACATGAGTGGAATACGTAATGTCAAAATGAAAGATGTAGAATTACAAAGAATAATAGACTTTTTAGCAAAATTGATTACTGGTAATAGAACAGAACTAGCTGATAGTATTATGTTCTTTCCAGTATTAATTAGAAATAATTTAAACTTTGATTGTTCTAATGGTTAGCAATATAAAGAACTATAACGGGTTAGTTAATTTAGATAATAATATTGAAAAAGCAGAAATAATATTGGAACAAGTACAAAAAAATGAGATAGAAAGAGATGTCATCGATCTAACAATAGGGTTAAAAATAGGTGCCTTTGGGAATATAATTTATCTTAGCAAATTATTAAGAGAATATTTATTTGGTGGCAAAATAGAAAATGAAGAAAGCCAAGACATTTTCAGCCTAATAGATATATATTCTTATAATGCTTTTTATTTGCTCGGAAACGAAGAGATAGAATTAAAATTAATTGGATATTTGCTAAAGTATTCATATGAGCAGGTTGCTATGAATTCAATATGGAATATTGCGGATAAATCTCCTAAGATCCGCAAGTTCATTGAAAACAATTTGTCTGGAAAAGGCAGGTACATTTACTCGTTGTTACCATCCCAAAGAGAAGTAATATCTGATGTGTTAACACCTAAAAAGAGTATTATTGTAAATATGCCAACTAGTTCAGGAAAATCATTGTTGGCAGAGTTACAGATACTTTTTAGTTTGCATAATTATCGTTCTGATAATTTTAAGCCAACTGTCTGTTACATAGTTCCAACTAATGCGTTAATTGAGCAGGTTAAGCGAGATCTAAATGAAGATTTTAAGGATTTTGGTTTTAATATTGAAACTGCATTCCCTTATTATGAAGTTGATGAAATAGAAGAAGAAATACTAAATCGAGAACATATAGATATTTTAATTAGCACACCTGAAAAATTAGAATCATTGATTCGTCAATCTCATCCATCTATACTTAACACACGATTAGTAATAATGGATGAAGCAACTTTTGGGAAGTATATTAAATTAGCTGAGGAACTTAAAAGCAAAGAAGCAATTTCGCAAGGTAAATATGAAGAGCTTTTATTAGATGGATTTAGAAGTGATATAGTTTATGGCTCTAACCTAGATGAGGAAGAAGTCTATGACTGATAAACTGTTTTTTGATACAGATTGTATCTCTGCCTTTTTGTGGGTGAAAGAAGAAAACATTATACTTAAATTATACCCAGGTAAGATAATACTGCCTAAACCTGTACTTAATGAATTAACAGAGGTATCTTAAAAAGATATAGTATCATTGTAAAACTAATAATCCATTTTAAGGGGGTAATTAATTTGTCACATTTAGAAGGGAAAAGCGATGTAGGAAATTATTATGAATTTCTAAAAGATTACAGTTCCAGCCGAAAACCCGAGTTGTCTTATTTTTCAAGACAATGGAATATTGAGCAGTGGAAGAAAATTGCCAGGGCGAAAGTGTTGGAATTACTTAACTATTTTCCTGAGGATGCGCCTTTAGATGCAAAAACACTTAAGACTTATTCTATAGATGGAGTCAATTATGAAGAAATAGAATTTAATACAGCAAAAAATGTAAGGATTAAGGGTACTGTATTATTACCAGACAAGGGAGAGAAGCCCTATCCTGCGGTAATTGCACTTCATGATCATAGCGGGAACTACTTCTATGGTAAAGAAAAGATAGTCAAGCAGCAAAATGAATCTGGGTTTTTAGCAGATTTTAAACTAAGCTCATACGAAGATAGGTCATGGGCTAATGAATTGGCTAAACGTGGTTATGCCGTAATGTGCATCGATGGGTTTTATTTTGGCTCAAGAAGATTGGATCTAAATGAAGTTTCAGATGAGATGTTAGAAAGGTTTGGGGCTGAATTTGAAGGCATTGAGTACGGAACGGATGAGTATATACAAAAATTTAATAAGTTTTGCCAGGAATATGAACAGTTGCTTGTAAAACATATATTTATATCTGGTACTACATGGCCAGGGATACTGTTCCATGACGATAGAAAATGTATTGATTATTTATATTCAAGGGATGATATCGACAAAGATAGGATAGGGTGCTGCGGTCTATCCCTTGGTGGGTTTAGGTCAGTTCATCTTGCTGCATTAGATGACAGAATAAAGTGCAGTGTTGCAGCATGTTGGATGTCAACATATTCATCACTATTGCACAGCCATTTAAGAAACCATACGTATATGATTTATGTGCCTGGAATTACAAATTTCATGGATTTACCTGATATTGTGAGTCTGACTGCTCCAAATCCTTTATTCATTCAGCAATGTTCAAAAGATCGACTATTTCCATTGGATGGAATGGAGCAAGCTTGTATGAATATACAAAAGGTTTATACTCACATGGAGCAGCCCGAAAAGTATAAGTATCAGTTTTACGACAATGGACATGAGTTTAATTTACAGATGCAAGAAGATGCGTTTTCCTGGTTAGATAAGTGGCTTAAAAACGAAAATTACAAATGAGTAATAGTAAATAAAAAGCAAAGAAACACCATTTTATGACACTGTATTTTCATGTAAACTTGCTATGGGAGAATATTTGCAAAAGTGATTCCATGTATTTTATAAACATAAAAGGAGAGATAGGTCATGTATATTCCAAATGAGAAGAGATATGAAAAAATGCAATACAATCGCTGTGGCAGAAGTGGACTACTATTACCTGCTATATCATTAGGGCTATGGCATAATTTTGGGGACGTAGATAAATTCGAGAACCAAAGAGAGTTATTAAGATGCGCATTTGACCTTGGAATCACACATTTTGATTTAGCTAATAACTATGGACCACCTCCAGGAAGTGCTGAGGAGAACTTCGGAAGAATACTAAAAAAGGACTTCAGGGGTTACCGTGATGAGTTAATTATTTCAACTAAGGCAGGTTACTATATGTGGGAAGGCCCGTATGGTGAATGGGGCTCTAAGAAGAACCTCATCGCCAGTTTAGATCAAAGTTTAATGAGGATGGGTATTGATTATGTTGACATCTTCTATTCACATAGGTTTGATCCCAACACACCTCTTGAAGAAACAATGGATGCCTTAGCTCATGCTGTATCACAAGGCAAAGCCTTATATGTAGGAATATCTTCTTATGATCCTGAACAGACCAAAAAAGCCTCTGAGTTATTGCAAAAAAGAGGTGTTAGGTGCTTAATTCATCAACCTTCTTATTCTATGCTAAACAGATGGATAGAAGATGGGCTGCAAGATGTGCTGGAAGAAGAGGGCATAGGTTCAATTGCTTTTTGTCCACTAGCTCAAGGACTTCTTACATCAAGATACTTAAATGGTATTCCTGAAGATTCAAGAGCTACTAAATCTCAATTCCTAAAGGAAAAAGATATAACTGAAGATGTGATAGCCAAAATAAGAAAGTTAAATGAAATTGCTAAGTCTCGTGGGCAAACTATGGCTCAACTTGCGTTAAGTTGGGTACTTAGAGAGGGCAAAGTAACATCGGTGCTAATTGGTGCAAGCAGAAAAGAACAAATCATAGAAAACGTTAAATGTTTAGATAATCTAAGCTTTACTGAAGAAGAACTTGCGGAAATTGACAACATTTTAGCGGGATAAGATAATGCTAAAGGTGTAGTAGCACCAAACCGTGTTAATTTAAGGCGTCAAAGCTACTGTTATTTTGATTTCATATATAAGTTTAAGTTTGAGGCATACCCATTTGTTTTGCAAAATTGGTATGCCTCATTATTTAACTATACTTTTGGCAAATCATATAGTTATATCATTTCTTATACTTTTGGTAAATCATATAGTTATATCATCTCTTATTCTTTTGGTAAAGCATAGTGTTATATCATTTCATATTCTTTGTTTCTTCTTTATCAGGATTACATAACTTCCAATAACCCATTAATCGTACTTTTATTACATGTAAAGGAATGATTATTAAGAAAACTAAT
>JGI24709J26583_10004083_pt1 | contig 11179 bp, 9 predicted proteins | sample BioPla2DNA1_FD_26583 | JGI IMG/M metagenome (IMG submission 26583) | reverse complement strand
GCGCTGCCGGTCTGCAAACGATTCCCGCCATTATTCGCGAATTAACGGATGCGGAAGCGCAGCGTCAGGCTCTGATTGACAACGTGGTCCGTCAAGACCTGAACGCCATTGAGGAAGCCATTGCATTCGATCAACTGATCAAACAATACGATATGACGCAGGAAAGCTTAGCGTCTGCGATCGGCAGGAGTCGTTCTGCCGTCACGAATACGCTGAGACTGCTCAATCTTCCTGAAAATATCCGCGATATGGTGCGTCGCGGCGAATTGTCGTCGGGACATGCGCGCGCATTGCTGGCGTTGTCCGACGCGACCGCGCAAAGTAACGCCGCCGCCGTGGTTCTCGCAAAACAGCTAAGCGTCCGTGACACGGAGCGTTTGGTCAAGGAAATCAACATGCCGCCCGTTCTGCCGATACCGCGCACACCGGACGATGAACGCAAAGACCTCCATGTCCGTGCCGTGGAAGAACAGCTGCGTCGCTCGCTCGGCACGAAAGTCACGATTCAGGACCATAAGACAGGTCGCGGGAGCATAGTCATCCGCTACCATTCGGCGGATGAATTGGATCGACTCCTGGAATTGTTGACGAGAGAATAAGAGCCGGCTCACAAGCATAAAGGCGTCCGACGATCGACATGCCGACGCGCGTCATCGGCGCGTGAAACAGAGAGGCGAAGTGACAGCACTGGAGACATAATTCATGTGGGAACTACTGAAGAAACGTTCGGCAAGCCGCCGAAAAGGAACGCTGCTCGAGGAGCGCCAGCGTGTGACAGAGCGAAAGCAGCGCCTGTTGGCGTTTCTCCTTCCCGTTCTCGCGTTCTACATCGGATTTGCGGCACATGGTCTCTGGCCGGTCGGGAATCGCCACCTCTTGGCATATGATCTATATCACCAGTACGCTCCGTTTCTCCTGGAATTAAAAAGGAAAATCCTCTCGGGCGACACGCTTTTCTTTTCGTGGGCAGGCGGATTGGGTGTCAATTTTTACAGCCTGTTTACGTATTACATCGCCAGCCCGTTGAACATACTCACCATTTTCTTGCCGGATCAGAACATCACGGAAGCCGTCATGCTGCTGACTCTTCTAAAAATCGGCTTTTCCAGTCTGTTTTTCCGCGAGTTTCTGTGTGGGGCGTTCCGCAAAAGTGACCCGTTGGCGTCTCTGTTCGGTTCTTTCTATGCATTATCGGCGTGGGTATACGCATACAGTTGGAATATCATGTGGCTCGACACGCTCGTGTGGTTTCCCCTTGCGGCGTTGGGACTGGTGCAGCTCGTGCGCGACGGAAAGGCGCGGCTTTTTGTNTTCAGTCTGACGCTCATGCTGTTGACGAATTATTACACAGCTTTTTTTGGGTGCGTTTTTCTATTCTTCTACTATTTCGTGCTACGCGTTCAGTTCAAACGGTCTCTTTCACGACATGAAAAGGAGTCGCATTGGTACGAGCCGTTAATTGCTTTTGGTAAATTCGCCGGTTTCGCCGTGCTTTCAGCGCTTCTCGCAGGTGTCGTATTGTGGCCGACAGCAAAAGCGTTGGCAATCACCTCGGCAGCGAATGACGCTTTCCCCGGAGGCTTTACGTTCACACAGGCTTTTTTGGATACGCTCGGCAGAATGATGCCGCTTCGCAGCCCGAACATTATGTCGGGGCTTCCGAACATTTATGCCGGCATGGCGGCACTTCTCATGCTTCCGGCATTCTTCGCCGATAAAAAAAGACCGCGAACGGTACGTCTCGCATACGGTACGCTACTCGCGTTTTTATTTTTCTCCTTTCAATCTCGCACGCTGAGTTTCTTGTGGCACGGAGCCCACTACCCGAACTCGCTTGATTTCCGCTATGCCTTTGTGTTTGTCTTTCTTGTGCTTGCCATNGCGTATCAGGCGGCGGGAGATGAGCTTGCTCCTAAGATGAAAACGATNACTGCCAACGTCGTGCTTATCTTTGCGTTGCTTCTTGTGGAACAGAAACATCAGTTGAACGATACGCTCTCTCACTGGCGGCTTACGACGTTTCTCATTTTTTCCGTCGGTTATTTGATGATTATTGCCGATTTCAGAAAGCCTGTCCGTCGTCGAAATCTCGGTGACGAAGGGATCAATGGGCAACCGGAGAACACGTCGTTTCTTCAGCGAGGAGTCCGCTATCAGCTGTTTGTTCGAGGGGGGATTCGCGAGCGTTGCGGTTTTTTTGATCGCGCGAAGACCGCTTTAGGACTTTCTAAACGCGCAAAACAATGGAAAGGGCATTCTGACGACCGGAAAGTGAGCGGAACGTTGACCGCGTTGCCATCTTTGTCTCGACGACTTCTCTCATCGTGGAATGAGTTGTGGCATCAGAGACGGATCAAGCGCAAGCGACTGCCCGTCCTCGACAAGCGGATGCGCTTCGGCAAGATCCGTTATCACCGTGCGTTGATTCTCCTGTTCGCATTCATGTTGTTGGAGGTGTTGTTCCACGCGATTACGAGCGCCGCGCTTTACCAGCAGGTCGCTCCTCTGGGCGATCGCCAGTATTATACTAGTAACTCATATGCGACAGAGGTCTACGAGTACGTTGCGGCGTTGAAGCGCGAGTATAAGGGGCGCCCGTGGCGCGCAGAGATTCTCCCGGATACGTGTGTCAACGACCCATTCCTGTTCGGAACGAACGGACTCTCGCTCTTCGCCTCGCCATTCCCGCAGGCTTCGATCGACTATTTTTCTGACTTGGGATACCCGACAAACGGCGTCAACAGCATGCAGTATAAAGAATCGACGATCGTTATGGACAGCATTTTGTCGATCAATCATCTTATCGTCAGAGATAACAGGGTGTTTGATGATCGCACGCGGACACTTGTCGCGACAGGAGAGGAGACAAGGCTGTACGAAAACCGAGATGCGCTGCCCTTCGGCTTTTTTGTATCGTCCAATGCCGGATATCTCGACGGCGAAATACTTCCGGATGATCATCTCGACGTTCAAAATCAACTGCTACGCGCTCTCGGCGGTGAAGCGAATGTGTTTGTCAAAGATTCGTTTGTGCCGTGGGAGATGGAGGGGTGTTTTGTCGAACCTTCGTACGAGCCGTATTCGTTCCGTGTCGTGCGCGAGAAGGGCAACCATGAGTGGGCTTTTCTCGTATACGATGTTCCCGAGGACGGAATCTACTACATCGCGTGGGAGGATTTCTCAGTCGGCATCACGTATAGCAACGGATTTGTCGGGGATGATCAATTTTTCCAGTTGGGCGGCAGCAAACGCGGGATCGGTGACGTTGGTTTTCTAGAGGAAGGGACGAAGCTTCACTTCCGAGTCAGTATGAGTGCGGAAAATGCGGTCGAAGGCGAGTTTCGCGCTTGTGTGTACCGGCTTGACGAAGAAGCGTGGAACATTTCACGTGAAAGACTGGCAACTTATCCGCTCAAGCTCGATTCTTTCGGATCAGGTTATTTTGATGGGACGATTACCGCCCCGGAAACGGGCTACCTCTTCCTTCCGACGACGATCAATCCCGGATGGACCTTCAGGGTTGACGGTCAAGTGACGGAATCGATGGCGATTCGAGACTGCTTCATCATTGTGCCTCTCAGTGCGGGCGAACACACTGTTTCGGCGCGTTTCGTTCCTGTCGGTTTTGGGACGGGTATTGTAATGACCGTTGCAGGCTTTGTCGCTATTGCCGCCTACGCAGTTTTGAAGCGCAATAAACGCAATAAAAAACAAGAGGAGCTGAGAAGAAAACGCATACAGGAACATAACGTGCGCCCGCCAGCTCTCCTATAATGGTGGCGGCGGGACGACCGCTGGAAGGCGACCATGAACACGACAGCGGGATACGCCGAAATAGTCTTGGCAAACACAGAGCTCAAACACAGAGGGGAAAAAGAATTTGCATGCGACACATGAACAACGTGGTGCCAATGTTGTATCATTAAGGATAATTGAAATGCGATTTCTGTACGACAACGTGCAAAGATAGGAGAATGCTCATGGAAACAGTCGTAAAATATCGTTTTGACCAAGAAATGGTCCCTTTTGTAAAACAGCTCGATATCAAGACGGCGTTGTTCGGCTACGACAAGACGGATGTTTATAACAAATTCAAAGATTTGTTGGTTCGAGCGCGCGAGGTGTCCCAAGAGCTTGTAGCAGAGGAATATCTCACCATCGAACAGATGAAATCGGAGCTATTCGCAGCGGCGGGTGACCCTGCCAAGTTGGAGGCATTTCATGCAAAATGGAGTCCCCAAGAGCCGCTACCTGAAATCAAACATGAAACCGATGAAAAAAAGGCGGATGGAGAAGGTTTCATTGAATCAGATTTGCCGGAAGCCACGAGTGTCCCTGTTGCTGTATCAGGTGAACACATAGCGGAGTCGGGATCGCAGCTTCAAGAGCTTCAAACGCAGCTCGATTATTACAGAGAGCGTGAAAAGGAACTTAACCGCACGGAAGACATTCTCCGTGAAGCGCGCCTCGAAGGCGAAGCGATCATCCATTCCGCCCAAGTGCGCGCCGAACAAGAACTGTTCTTTTACAGAGCCAAGCGCCGCGATGAGGAGGAGGCATTCCAAGAAGTCCTCAGGGGGCTTGAGGCGAAAAAAGAGCAGCTTGAAGAAACATGCATGATATACCGGAACTACATCGCTGAGGGTCGAGATCTTCTCGATCAGATGAGGGAATATTCTATGCGGTTTACCCCGTCCGTATCTTCCGATAGCGATTGTTCGCGGTCGGAAAGGGAGTTCGTTGGCTAAACATACGACATAAGAGAACGGCGGGCGATCTGCTCTCGGGTTGCCCATTCGTAAAGTTACCACTCGTAAATTAATTAATAAATTACACTCTCGTTCCAGATGATTAACAGGATTTTCGTACGATGAAATTGTTCGTCGGACGGGAAGTTTTNTGCTGACTAATTCGCCTGGAAGACTAATGATCAAANAGCATTTTCGATAATGAATCGCAGGAGGTCGTGCAGCGCCGTGAAAGTTTGTGCTATGAAGGAAGTGGTCAAGCGCTACAAGGAAGTTGTCGCATTGAACCGTTTTAACTTCGAAATAAATGAAGGCGAAATTGTCGGACTTCTCGGTCCCAACGGCTCTGGAAAGTCAACTGCCATCAATTGCCTTTTGGGACTTCTTTCTTATGATGAGGGCGAGGTCGAGGTTTTCGGTCGTCGCGTTTCTCCCGATGATATGGATACGAAACAGCGGATCGGTTTTGTCCCGCAGGATCTTTCCTTTTTCGCCGAATTGTCGGTGATTGACAACATCCGCTATTTTGCCGGTCTGTACGAACAGAACAATGTCAAGCGCGATGAGATGGTGCGTGAGGCGATTGCATTCGTTGGGCTTGAAAAATATACGAAGTTTGCCGCCAAAAAGTTGTCGGGCGGCTTAAAGCGCCGCCTTAATATTGCTTGCGGCATTGCGCACCGCCCTGAATTTGTTATGTTTGACGAGCCGACCGTCGCTGTTGACGCACAGAGTCGCAACTTCATTCTCGAAGGCATCAAGGAGATGAATCGGAACGGTTCCACGGTTCTCTACACGACGCACTACCTAGAAGAAGCGCAGGAGCTGTGCGATCGGATTGTGATCATGGATGAAGGGCGCAATATGGCGTCCGGGACGCTCGAAGAACTGATCGACCTTGTCGATCCGACGGAGGCGGTTCACCTCGTCCTTACACATCCGTCGGATGCCGTGCTGAAGTTAATCAGCAACATCCCCGGTGTCGTCGATGTCACCGAAGAAAACGGGAAAGCCGTTATCTTGCTGACACCTCCGGGGCACCGTCTTTCCTCCCTTCTCGAAGAACTCAAAAACAATGAGATCTACTACTCATCCCTTTACAGCGAACTTCCGACACTGAACGATGTCTTCCTGAAGCTGACGGGGAAAGCGCTAAGGGACTAGCACATGAAGCGTTTTTTCTCTCATATGGCGCTCAACGTAAAGATGAGTCTTAAGGATAAAAGTACCCTTTTCTGGAGTTTTATCTACCCCATTTTGCTGTTGTCTCTCATGGCTGTCGCCTTTTCCGGTATCCAGTCGGAGCAGAAATCCATCGCGGTCGCTGTCGAGCCGGGACACCCGTATGCCGATGTTTTGCGGCAGATCGATGTTCTCGATGTCAAGGACGCGGAGTGCGATGAAGCGCTCAAATTGTTGCGTGACAAGGATGTCGACGGCATCTATCGGGCGGACGGCGTGCTTCTCGTGCGCGGCAAGGGAATGAATGAAACGGTTTTGAGCGAGATAGGATCTGAATTGAAGAAAGTGGGCTCTGTTTATGCCTCCGGTCGTTCGCTCGATTTTACGAGAAAATATGTCGAACGAGGCGACCAAGAGCAGGGCATGTTATACGTGACATTGAGCGCATCGATCGGGATGTTTGCGTTGTACGGATATTTCTCCGGCATCTCGATCGTTCACCACGTGCAAGCGAACTTGTCGTCACTCGCCGCGCGTCTCTCGACCACACCGATCTCGCGTCTTTCGTACGTGAGCGCGGGACTCGTTTCGGGCGTCGCGATGAGCTCTCTGCAAACGATCGGTCTTTTGCTTTATCTGAAATGGGTGTGGAAGGTCGATTATCTCGCGGATCCTGTGAGAACGTTGCTTCTCGTGCTGACCGCAAGCTTTTTCGGCATCGCCATTGGTCTGTTTATCGGCGCATCGAACCGTTGGTCTCTTAAGGCGAAAGTTCCGCTCGGCATCGCTCTCATGCTTCTTCTGAGCGCCGCTTCCGGCATGATGGGACCCGGCTTTCGCCTCTATGTCGAAAACAACCTCCCGTGGCTCAATCGTTACAACCCCGTCAACATGATCAGCCGTACGATTTACCGCCTCAACGTACTCGGATCGACGAAGGAGTTCACGGAGAACATCCTAATCTTTGTCGTTGCTGGATTGATCCTCTGCATCGTATCGCTTATCTTTATGCGAAAACGACAATTCAAGAGCTTGTGAGACATGAACATGACGGTACTTAAGACTTACATGAAACTGCTGGTGAAGAACAGCTACGCTGTCCTGCCGTATTTTGTTATTTTCATGGTATTGGCCGTTCTTATCGGGCAAAGCTTCGGAGGTGATCCGACTCGAACATTCCAGGTGACGAAGATGAAGGTCGTCATTTCCGCATCTTCCGAGAACGCGGAGGCGGACGACTTCGCCGCATGGCTGGAGAGTCGGGGACACGAGGTGATACATCAAACATTGACGGAAAAGGAAGCGCGGGAAGAAATATTCTTGGAACGTGCCGACGCGACCTATCTGTTTCCCAATGAGGAAAAGGAATCGCCTGTTGTTCTCGCGGATCAGAAGTCGAGCGCGGGTTACTACGCCGGAGCGATGGCGGAGGCGTTTTTTCGGTTCCGCGAGGCATATCGCTTGGAAGACGGTTCTATCGATCGCGCATCTCTTTTCGAGACGCTTGAGCAAGAGATGAAGGTTGAGGTCGACGTTCCGGACGACGACGTAGACGGGCTGGCGAGCGGTCTCTCTTCAGTCGTCGCTTCGATGTCGGGAGCTGCATACGTCTTGATGGCCGTATCGTTTGGCGTTCTTCCGCTCGTCCACGAAGCTTTCACGCGCCCCGGCATCTTCGAGCGATCAATCTCTTCTCCGTATAGGATAAGCAAGCGCGTGTTTGAGCTCTATTTGGGATCGGGGATTGTCGTGTTCGTCTCCGCTGCTGTTCTCTTCGGTTTGGCGCAGATTACACTTCATCGCCAAGTCACGGCAGGGCAGCTAGGTCGCCTTGCCGTGAATTATCTGGTTTTCGCACTTTGCGTGTTGGCGATAAGCAATATCATTTCGAGTTTGACGCGCAATCGTGCCGCCATCTCAGCCATCAGCACCGTCTTCTCACTCGGACTGTCCTTCATCTCAGGTGCGTTTCTGCCGCAGGAATTAGTCAGTGAGTCTGTTCTTCGGGTGTCCAAGGCATTCCCGATGTTCAACTTTATCCGCGCAAATCGCAACTCACTCGCTTGGAAAGATATGGTTCCAGACATCTTGATACAACTGGTCTTTTTCGCGGTGTACTTCCTGATCGCTGTAGTGTTGCAGCGTTTCGCTGGTCGTGCGCGCAAGACCATAAAAACGTCGACTTCCTTGGCGAGTGACATAGGCGTTTAGACAGTTCACCTGCGTGGCGCAAGTCGAACAGGACCGTTCCTGTGTATTTTAGTAATCCCTTCCAACCGCTCGTCTGCGTGGCGCTTGTTGAACAGGACCTTCCCTATGTGTTTTAGTGACCCCTGCCAGCCGCTCGTCTGCGTGGCGCTTGTCGAACAGGACCTTCCCTGTGTATTTTAGTAATCCTTACCAACCGCTCGCCTGCGTGGCGCATGTCGAACCGGAATTGTCGATAAAGGCGCACAGGCACTCACTTCGTATGTCTGCACGTGTGTACGGTCGCCCCAGTGGTCCTGCTCAAGCGCAAGACCGACACTCACTTCGTATGTATGCACGTGTGTACGGATCAGGCTCAGCGCTCAGTAATGTGGCTTCGAGTGTTCTGCGCTTAGATTCAGACCAAACACTTCTCACGGGCAACCTTTTCGTTTTTCTGCGCGATAGTCCGGATCAATTTTAGCGCTCAGATACCCTGCGTCATGTTTTCTCCCCCACATCCGAATCGAATTCAGAGCTCAGATACCCTGCTTCATGTTTATTCCTTTGCGTCCGGAGCGAATTCAGCGCTCAGATACTCCAACTTCATGTTTTCTCCCCCACATCCGGATCGACCTTGATACCTAAGGCGACGTCGAATTCAGCGCCAACTGGGCGGAGCGCGAAAACTGCCGATTGTTTGCTAAAATGGTGAGACCATAGGCGACTTGGCGGTGCACTTTTCATGATGAGACCGCGGGCGGCATCGAGGCACGCTCTTCATGATGAGATCGCAGGTGGCGTGGAGGCGCGCTCTTCGTGATGAGATCGCAGGTGGCATGGGAGGCGCGCTCTTCATGATGAGACCGCAGGTGGCGCGGATGTGTGCTCTTGAGGACGGAGAGGATTCAAGGTGAATCGACAGATTACATATCGCGAAATAGCATACGAAAGTGCTGAATACGACCAGACATTGCTTCTTAGACATGAAGTTCTGCGGGCGCCTTGGGGTCAATCAATCGCAGACGACGATCTGTCCGGCGAAGTCGACAATTATATCTACGGCGCTTTCGATGGGGCGAGGCTGATCGGCATGGCGACTTTGCAGAATTATGAAACGTCGTTCATGAGGTTGCGCTATATGGCGGTCGATCCGGCATACCGCGGCGAGGGAATCGCTACGCACATTGCGCACGTTTTAGAGGAGAGAGCGCGGGAAAGCGGTAAGAAAGGGATTTTTCTAACAGCTCGAATGAGTGTTGTACCTTTCTATGAAAAGCTCGGTTACCGCATCAGCGGCGAACCGTTCGTCCCTGATCACATTGCGATTGAACATGTCGGTATGACTCTTTACTTCTGAGCAAACGCGACAGGGTCTGTTTTATTGCTATTCACTTTTTTGCCAAGCACCTTCGGTAGCGTAAAAACTGCGACGACAAAGTCTAAAGATTTTTCTCTTTTCTGCCGAACATCTCCCACATTATAAAGAAACAAAGACGGTAAGGCTTGTTTTTCTTTTCCTGTTTCACACTGGACTCCTTCCGCACCGCAATTTGTCTCAGTCGCACAATATTTTTCCCTCATAAAGTCGGATTCATGTCGGACTATATATTTGCTAAAATGATGACACTCGCTGCTACCGGCAGCGATCGACAGTTTGGCGTTTGCTTTGCCTATGTCTGAGTGAACAGGAGGATGCATACGATGACATCAGCCGTTTTACAGGAGATGCTGATTGCCACAGCGGTCGTTGGCGTATTTCTATTCATTGGAGCTTTTTTGAGAGCGAAGGTGCCACTCTTTCGCAGGTGGATGCTTCCGGCGTCGGTGATCGGCGGGACGATCGGGTTGCTGCTNGGTCCGGGTATCTGGGGAGCCGGCGCGCCGCTACCGTTCCCGGANGATTGGATGACTTTTTGGGCGGCATTGCCCGTCGTGTTGATCGTTCCNGTCTTTGCGGCGGCTCCTCTGGGCATGTTTATGGAACCAGGCGGTNAAAAGCGCGGTTTTGGAGAGATGCTCCCCACCGTTCTGCTCATGACAGGCATTTTTTCGCTCGGCGGATCCATCCAGTACGTGACGGGTTTCGGAGTCAACCTGGCGATCACTGCGGTTCGACCGGAAACCGGTCTGTACCGCACGTTCGGGCGTGAGCTCGGCGTGGGCTTTGCCGGAGGTCANGGCACGGCGACAGCTCTCGGAAGCATCCTGCAGGACTTCGGGCTTCCNTGGTGGCAGACATCCCAAGGCGTCGCGCTGACTACGGCGACCGTCGGACTCGTTGGCGGCATGTTCTTTGGCATTTTGCTGATCAATCGTGCGATGAGACGTGGCGAAACGCATTATCTTGGCAGCAAAGGCGAGTTGCCGCGTGACATGCAGCAGGGCTACACAAAAGAAATTGATAAACAAAAAAGCCTCGGCCGCGAGACGATGTACAGCAGCTCCATTGAAACGTTCACCGTCCATATCGGCATTCTGTTCTTAGCGTCCGGTTTGGCATATTTACTGCACCGGCAAATGCGTGTGTGGATACCTGATCTCTTTTTACCTGTCTGGTTTTATGCGTTGTTGATTATGTACGTTCTTAACTTCTTCTTGCTCAAGTTGAAGTTGAACTGGATCATCGACACAAAGGTTAAATCACGTATCACCGGTGCGCTTTCCGACTTTGCCATCACGGCGGCGATGATGACGATGCCGATAAAAACGATCACACAGTTTGTCGTTCCCATCATCATCATGTGTGTCATCGGTTTCATCGTCACATACTTCTTCACATTCCCGCTTTTCAAAAAGGCGTTCAAAGACAGTTTCGCCTTCGAGCGCGCGATCATGTCGTGGGGCGTCAACACGGGTGTGATGATGACCGGCATGACGTTGCTTCGTGTCTGCGACCCGGAATATGAATCGCCCGTAATTAGCGACTTCTCAATGGGCTTCGCGCTGATGAGTATTTTCTCGCTCGTGATCAGTCCGATCGACTACAGTTTTCTCGCCAAAGGATCGACCGCCGCGAATTTCTTCTGGAATATCGGCGTCCTCGTTTTCTATGCGGCAGT
>JGI24709J26583_10004081_pt1 | contig 11183 bp, 6 predicted proteins | sample BioPla2DNA1_FD_26583 | JGI IMG/M metagenome (IMG submission 26583) | reverse complement strand
ATCCCTGTTCTCAGAAACCTTGTTAATGTTTCGGATATAAGTCCGACATATAAAACAATCATTCAGAATGTAAGACTTCCCAGAGTTTTTCTTGCCGTACTTGTAGGCATGAGTCTTTCTTCAAGCGGAGTAATGTACCAGGGACTTTTTAGAAATCCTATGGCTGATCCTTATATTATAGGAGTTTCCTCCGGGGCATCTTTATCGGCATCAATCGCAATTTTAATGGGTTTAACATCCGGTATAGGCAGCATATCAGGTATTGTCCTTTCAGCATTTGCAGGTGCTCTATTAACAACATTTCTGGTTTTTAATCTCGCACGAAGCAAAAAGGGACATTTAAATGTACTGACCCTTATATTGTCCGGAATTGCCATTGGGGCTTTACTAAATGCTGCCACCTCTTTTGTAATGCTTGTTTCAAGCAAAGAGAAGCTCCAGGCCGTTGTTTTCTGGATGATGGGTAGTCTTACTTCAGCGCTCTGGGTTAAAGTAAAAGTTGTAGGACCGATAATTATTGTCGGAATTATTTCATTATTTTTTTATACGAAAGATCTAAACTCAATAACACTGGGCGAAAGCAGGGCAAAGCAGCTTGGTATAAATGTTGAATTAATGAAAAATATGATAATTATAATCTCCTCCTTTATAGTTGCGGCTGCTGTCTCTGTTACGGGAATCATTGGTTTTGTCGGACTGGTAGTTCCTCATATGATGCGCTTAATCGTAGGTCCTGACAACAGAATACTTCTTCCTGTATCTGCTGTCAGCGGAGGAATCGTTCTGCTTCTCGCAGATACAATTGCAAGAAATATATTAGAACCAAGTGAAATACCTGTAGGAATTATAACTGCGCTGATAGGTGCGCCATTTTTCATATATCTTTTAAAAAAGACAAAGACCGGCTATTAAATCTAAAAAAAATAAGCATATGATATGGAACAAAATATAAATGATAAAGAAAAAAATGCAATAGAGATAAAAAACCTGAACTTTTCATATGACAAAATAAAAATAATTGATAGTTTCAGCATGACGGTAAAAGACGGGGAATTTATTGCATTGCTTGGTCCAAATGGTGTAGGAAAAAGCACACTTTTTAATATCATATCGGGCATATTGCCATTCACAGAAGGTTCGGTAACTATCTTTGGAAAAAATATTAATAAGATGAAGTATAAGGAAAGGGCAAATCTCATAGCTGTAGTTCCGCAGGAAACTAGCTCAAATTTTAATTTTAAAAATATTGACATAGTTCTTATGAGCAGGGCGTGTAAAAAATCCCAGTTTGCAAATGAAGACATGCAGGATTATGACATTGCACTGAATGCCATGAAATTAACCAAAACAGAAGATATTGCATACAGGGGATATATGGAAATAAGCGGGGGCGAAAAGCAAAGAGTGATAATTGCTCAAGCAATCGCTCAGGACACAAAAATACTTCTGCTTGATGAGCCGACATCAAATCTTGATATAAATTTCCAGATAGAAATTATGCAGTTGATCCTGCAAATCAGCAAGAAGCAGCATCTTACAGTTGTCGGCGTTTTTCACGATATAAACCTTGCTGCTCAGTATGCAGATAGAATAATACTTATAAAAAACGGAAAAATATTTGCAGATGGCACTCCTGCAGATATTTTAAACTGTAAAAATATTTTCGATGTCTATGGCGCCCATGTTATTGTAGGTAAAAATCCTTTTACTAATAAGATATTCATAACTCCACATTATAACGGTCATTATGATTTAACATCAATTCCTGAAAAAAGAAAAAAAATCCATATTATTGCAGGCGGGGGAAGCGGGTCTTATCTTTTTAATATTTTACAAAGTGAAGGCCATATAATAACTACATGTATACTGAGCAGCATTGATACTGATGCAAAGGTTGCAAAACAGCTCGGTATCAGGCTTGTGCTTGAGGATCCCCATATAACTCTCAGAGAAGAAAATATCAGGCTCAATGAAGACTTAATATCAGAATGTGATGTTGTTATTGTGGCAAGGGTTGATTTTGGTGAAGAAAATTATTGCAATCTTGAATCTGTGAAAAAAGCACTCGAACTTAATAAATGTGTATATTTTATAGATGGGAAAAATTTTTTCCAAAGAGATTTTACAAATGGAAGGGCTACGGCTTTCTTTAAAAAGCTTCTGGCGATGGGAGCAAGAGATGCCGGCAGTGAAGAAGAGCTTGCCATATTACTTAATAAATAAGGAGATTAAGTCTTAAAGAAATCAAATTGGCAGGATTTATTAAAATAATAGGCTTGAGAATAAAGGATTTTCATCTTGTTTTGTGCTTTTGGCGAAGCGAAAGGAGTGGTTATAAAAATGTAGGCATTTTAAGCAAAAAACCTGAAAAAGATTATTTACAACAATAACCTCAAAGATATTTTTATACTATGAATATTCTTTGAGCAAAAGGAAAGGAAAAGATCGAAAAAATGAAAAACAAAAAATTAAATGTGCTTGCAATTTTGATGATAATGGTATTGGTATTAGCATTTGTACCAATGTCCATGTCGTGCAGGCAAGTTGCACCTGCAGAGACAGAAGCTGCTGAAACTACTTCAGTAGAAACTTCTAATCTTGAAACAGTTGCAGCAGATACAACTGCAGCTGAGGAAACAACTGCTGAGAAAGACCCTTATGCCGTTAATTACCCTATAACAATTGAAGATGATCGTGGGCAGCAGGAAGGTAGTGACAACAGGCAGCTTGTTTTTGACGGGCCTGTCACATCAGTAATTGCAGGTGAAAATAATTTTACATTATGTTTGAAAGAATTCGGAAAGCTGGATGCCGTTAAAGGGATTGCATACTGGGTCTCGGATACAGTCACTGAGCTTGCTGATTCTCCGGCAGTAATAACACCGGGAGGATTCGAGCTTGAAAGGTTGATAGACTTATCACCTGAACTGCTGGTGTGTTTTGACCCGATTGATCCTGCAATAGCCGAACAACTGGAAACGGCAAAAATCAAAATATATGGAATTGGCATTGTGCAGAGCTTGGACCACATAAAGAAGTATATCGCTGACTACGGTATGATGTTTGACTCTGTTGAGATTGCTACTAAGCTTATTGCAGGTATGGAGGAAAAGCAGGCAAAGGTAAAGGCTGCCGTAGATAAATTGGGTAAAAGCGAAAAACCTAAAGCTATTTATATCATGTCTGTTGGAAGTGAATACGGGGACTATGTACCGGGTGCAAATACTTTTGTTGACACCCTTATAGTTGAAGCGGGCGGCATAAATCTTCCTGCTGAGCAGGGTATAGAAGGATGGGCTGAATATTCTACTGAAAAACTTCTTGAATCGGATCCTGATGTAATAATTATCCCGCTTTCCACAGCAACAGGCGGCATGAGTAACTTCGCTTCAGTTGAAGATTTTACAAAACTTGAAATAGTACAGGAACTTAAGGCAGTCAAGGAAGGTAAAGTATTTGGAATAACTGCCGATTATGTCAATAACCTGAGCTTTACAGAAGGAGATGCCCTTGTGGAATTTGCTGAAGCAATAAATGGTATAGAAATCGAATAGATATGATATTGGGACTTTTCCAAAATATTGCTTTTTTATATAAAGAATCGATTTAATTTCCCCTCACATCCTTAATGAAAAGGAGAAGGGAGTCAATTCTCCTTTCTCCTTTTCTCGAAATATGCATCTGAATAATTTTCTATATATTATGTTTTTAGAAGAACTTCTGATAAAGTAAATATCAATTAAACAATCTGAATAAAAGTGTTGCGCAGATACTGTCTCTTCTTTTTACTGTTGTTTGTAAAATAATTAAGAATTTTTCAATCAATAGCGGTAATTGAAATTAATTACCTTAATACTGTTTATAAGGTCTTCCACAAGAGTAAGCATACCGTTTATTCCCATAAATGGCCTGAAAGTAAGGACGGTTTTTTCATCTTCAGGAAGTGATATATTTATAAAGGCAAAGTCTTTCCTAATGAGTCTGAATATGTTTTTCTCAAGACAACTTCCAAGAATTATATCAGGTTTAATCTTTTCAAGTGCATCTTTTAAATCAAACTGATTATATGTTTCCAGAATTTTTGAAGAAAGATTTTTACTTTTTATATAAAACTTTATCTCTTCAATATTATTATTACCTATTCCCCGTAATCCTATCAATGCAGGATAAAGACCCAGGTACTCATACAGTATTTTTAAAAACGGATAAATTTTATAGCTGTCTGCAAAAATACCAAACGAGAGGCCCTTTATGACATTTCTTGTTCCTGATATATTTTGGAGTACTTTAAAAATCCTTCTCTTTGCTCTATCCCTTGCATTATGATATTTGTTTCTTTCAATACTGAAATACCCCGAAAGCATTTCGACAAAGTCTTCTGTAAAATCAAATCCATAGGGAGAAAACATTTTGTGCTTACTTGCAGCATTATCCATAGGTTCCGCAGCTAAATATGGAACTCCGGTTTTTTCATACAGGTATTTTCCTATAAGTAAGCCATATTCTTCACTTATAATAATATTCAGTTTTGCATCAGGCAAATTCTGCAGCTCTTCATATTCCGTATCCACACACAGCACAACATTTATTTCAATGCCCAGCAAAGCAAGCAGTTGTTTAATCTCATCAAGATCATTGAACCAGTTGTGCTGTGCAAGAGAAAAACCTATTAAATTAACATTGTTTTTATTTTGTAAATGACTCTTCCCAGACCTGCTTTTATCATTTCGCGCTATTTTTCTATTATTTAAGGCCTTTTCAAGAATATCAATGATCACATTCTGAAAACCTGTGTACATATCATTTACGAATCCGGTGGTTTCAACAATTACATAATTTTTTGAAAAACCGGATTTCTTAATAATCTTTTCAAGATCATCACCAATCAGAGCTGTTCCGGAGGTGTTAACAAGACCCAGCAGTTTATAAAAATTATTAGAGTCTATTCTTTTTAATATTTTAATAAGTTTATCCTCGGTTGAAAAAATAAAATCATATTCATCAAGGAATGTAGACGGAACCCTGAACTGACGCATGAAATAATCATCCGAAAGCCTTGCATTGTCAGCAGTATAGTCAACATATCTATCCTGACCATAAACCAGATATGCGTTAGACATCCTGCAACCTGTTGGTCCGTTGACCAATGCAATTGCATCTTTTATTCCTTCAATCCCGCAAATGCTGCCTGTTAAGCTGTCAGGACTCAAATTGTAATTTATTAAATAATTTTTCTTCATTTCTCCAACCTTCCCTTAAGTCTATAGAAAAAAAACTCATCCATCTTTTGGATAATTCAACGCCACTGAAAAAACCGATTTTCGGATAATAAGGCATCAGGTCATAATGGACACCCTCTACTGTTTCAAGCACCGGTATATTTGTAAGCACTATATCGGGTTTCATTTTTTTTATAAGCTTATCCCTTTCTGTCTCATTATAGTTGTAATCCACATCACCAAAACCGCTAATGTCCATTTCCTCATTTTCCACCGACTTAATAAAACACACCTTTAAAAGTTTCATATTTAAGTCTTTTATAGTTTCAATTACATAATCAAGATTGGAATTAAAAGCAAAGAGCATTACCGATTTCCCCTCAAGTATTTTTTTCTGCCTTTCTATTATCTGTTCATATTCATTTGTATACTTATTAATTAACCCGGCTATCAATTTATTCCTTCCAAAATAATCTGCAATCTCAGAAATCCAACTGACAGTTTCCCTGAAACCAACGGGAAGCTTCCTGAATATTTTAATATCAAAACTCTGGCTTAAAAAATTGGAAATCACATTTGCAATAAAACCATCGTCGTATGGTATCGAAATCGAAGCTCTTTTGAATTCTTTAATTGTATCTATGCCGGTATCTCTTATGAATCTGCAGTGGATTTTTATATTAAGCTGGCTAAGAATTTTTTTGATTGTATTATAATTATCATCCGTGTCTCCCATCATTGTTTTTTCATTAATCAGATTAACCGATACATCATCTTTTTTGGGTTTTATATTTCTATCAATATATTTTTCAGAAATTATACGGTAGGCGTCCAGCATGCCCTGAAAATAATCACCGCCTGCCACTCCCTGGGTATCAATTACAGTGATATCGCAATCATCTCCAAGCTTAAGCTCGTTTACATTTTTCTCGAGATCATCTCCTATTATTGCTGAAGCACATGCGGAAACCAGAAACATTTTCTTTTGCCCATAATTATTAACCATGTTCATAATACAGTTCTTTAATATTTCCGAACCACCAAAAATGACGTCCTTCTCTCTAAGATTGGTCTGAACGAGCCTGGTGAAAAGAGAGGGTTTGTTAACCGTGCCATAAATTTTTTCTATTAGTGAAGATCCGGAGTTTGATATATCATTTATATAGCTGCAGCCGGATGGCGAATGCATTATTGTAATATAATCATTTATTTGAGTTGTAACCCCGAATGCACCTGTTATCGAGCATCCATGCAACGGTTCTCTGTTTTTTAAGCTTTTACTCATAATTTTCATAAGAGGTTTTCTCTTAAGCGAATCATCAGGATTTATATCTTTTTTTAAATTCTTTGCCGGAATCATAGTGCATGTATTTATATTTGCTTTCATATTTTTTAGTTCAGTGTTCACAGGATTTAATTTGTTTTTTTTTATCACTGAATTATCATTATTCATCCCGCTGCCGGCATCGGTATTACCAATTTTGCTGTATGGGGAAAAATCTTCCCGTTTTGCTTCTCCGGCTTTGAAATACTTAATACTTAAATCCTCCAGATCCTTTTCCGACATTGCTTCAGGACTGGTTAGCTTGAAATTTCTGTCGACTATCTTTTTTGCAAGAGACATAAATATTTGTGCCGATTTACTTTGTGGAGCATATTCCAGCACGGTTTTCCTGTTTACTTCAGCTTCCCAAAAAATTCTCGAATTGGGAATGAAAGCAAGAAGTTCAGAATTTATACGGGTACAGAACTCTTGTATAAGTTCATTCTCAGTTCCTATGTTCCTGCTATTTCCAATTATTCCTATAAGCTTACCGTTTAAATTGCCCAGGCCTTTACAAATGTTGTTTGCCGCATAAAGAGACTGAAATTCTCCTGAAGTGACAATTATTATCCCGTCGGCAAAGCCCTTCCTTAAAGGCACTGAGAAACCACCGCAAACAACATCCCCCAGGATATCGTAGAATATATAATCAAAACCTGCTTCATATATGCCTTTGTTTCTCAGCACTTCCACCATTGTAATTATGCCCCTTCCGGCGCATCCTACACCTGCCTGAGGTCCGCCTGACTCAGTGCAACAGACGTTTTCATATCCATATTCCATGAAATCTTTTATATCTATGTCATTTACACTTTTTTCCTTTAGTATTTCAAGAATCGGTGTTTGTTTTTTGCCTTCCAGAAGAAGTTTTGTTGAATCACTTTTAGGGTCACACCCTATTTGCAGCACTTTTTTACCCATCTTGCCCAAACCTGACGTAAGATTGGCGGTGACAGTAGATTTGCCTATCCCTCCTTTTCCATAAATTCCTATCTGAAACGGTTTTGTACCATTTGATGAGTTTGTATTTTTCATGCTGTTTCCTTCTCTAAAAAATTTTTATATATATATTTCCTGTATGAACATTCAAATTCACTGATGCTGAAGTTGCTTCCACTTTCAAGATACGCTCTTGACGGACAGCCTCCCCTGCATATATATTTCGCTTCACATTCTTTGCAATCCAACAAATCTTCAACACTTCTTGAGGGCCTTCTTATCAGGGCTTCCCTGTTTGTAATTCGTCCCATGAATGCACTCTTGTCATAGATAAGGGATGGACACGAAAAAACATCACCTTCCGGCGTGACAGTTATGCTGTCTCCCATAGCCGACCAGCAGTAATAAGGATTTCCGTTCTTTTTTGATCTAACCCGCGTAGAGGAAATAAGCATATCATTCATTATGACATCTGCGCCAAAAAAGCGAGAGCCTTTAAGAATCCAATATGCTTTTTTGTAGTGCTCCTTAAATAGATCAATATCAGGCATAAGGATTTTATAACAGTCGGTGTTGTTAAGCGGCTTTCTTAAAAGATCAAAAGATATGCTTCCTATATTTTCAAGCGACACTGCCATAGCGGCAAGTTTTTCAAGATAACAAACATTTTTTAAAGTTATTACCGTCGTAAGATTTATCCTGATATCGTATTCGCGAAATTTCTCAATTCCTTTTATTACGCAGGATGACATGCCGCGTATTCCGTCATTTATCTCAGGAATACTGTCCATGCTGACACTTACCTTTACATTGTTTTCCTTAATAAACTTTGCAATGCTGCTGTCAACAAGAGTCGCATTGGTTTGTAATTTTATTACCGTTTTAGGTCTTATTTCCTTTGTTTTTTTGACAGCATAAAAAAAAGATTCTGGAAATAAAAGCGGCTCACCACCGCTAATCTGCAAAGTTGAAGCTTCATTATCCATGCTGTTATCAAGAGCATCTATAGTATAATCAATTATGTTTCTTGTAATAGATTCAGATATATATTGACCCGATACATAACAGTATGCGCAATTCAAATTGCACTTTCGTGTTAACAATAATATTACCTGCTTAAATCTTTTCATAAATATTCTTAAAAATTTTCATATAATTTATTGAAAAACTTTAAAAAATATTTTCTTCACTAATTAAGTAGCCCGACAGATTTTTTAAAATCCTTGTTGATAAGATTATTTATGTGAAAATAATTTGCTTTTCCGTATTTTATTATTTCATTTAAATAGCCGAGTTTTAACTTTGTATCATCAGCATCAATTATAATAAGATTTATTCCCTTTTCTTTAATCTTTTTTGAAACACTTATTATTTCTTTTTTAATACCTTTTTTATTTTTTGAAACATTGGCCCTGCCATCCGAAACAAGGACAATTGCAGGAACGCAGTTTTTATCTTTAATAATTTCATCCATTATTGTCTTCAGGCCGGAAAGCAGGCCTTCACAAAGCGGGGTTTTTCCTCCTGTCGGGATGCTTTTAACCTTTTTCATTGCAGAATAAACGCTTGTCGTTGGCTTTAATATGACTTTTGCATCATTTCCCCTGAATACAACAAACCCGACCTTGTCTCTTTTTTGATATGAATCACGAAGCATAGAAATCAATGCTCCTTTTGCAAAATCCATTCTTTTTCCAACACCCATAGAACCAGATGCATCCACTATAAACACAGTTGTAACTGCCTTTTTCTTTTCCCTGACTTTTTCCCTTATATCATTTTTGTCAATGTCTATTCTGCCCTTGCTTATAACTGAACTTCTTATCGTGGCATCTATTGCTATATCAGTTGTGCCTGACTTTGGATTCCTTGATTTTACATATTTCCCTGTATGCGTGGATAGTGTCTTTGCTCTTCGCCCCCTGCCGGTTTTTATTTTTTTGTCCCTCTTTACTGAAATCTCAGGTGCTGTAATAAATTTTTTGTGCCTGTCCGGTCCGGGATTCTGATGCTGCTCCGGTTTCTGCTTGTCTCCATTCCGAGGGTTTGTATCATTTTCCCTATTATCCTTACCGTCAGGGGGCTGATTAAAATTTGGATTGTTCTCCTTCAAATCATCTTTGGAATTGTCTTCGGAATTCTCATTCCAGTTTTTACTGCTGTCTTCATTTTTGTCGTCAGTGTTTTTATCCTGATTTTCATCATCCTGGGGATTATTATCTTCCTGCTTTTGTTCCTGCATTAACTGCTGAAGCTTCTGTTGGATCGGCTGCTCTTCATCAAAGGGATCGCGCCTTACTCTGTGAGGGATAATAAAGCCGGCAGCCCTTTCAACATCGGATTTTTCAACCATTTTTCTTCCTTCCAGAGCTGCAATTGTTTTGGAACACCTTGACATTAATATATCAGCTCTGTGTCCGTCTATGCCAAAATCAACACATATCTTTGCTATCAGCTCCTTTAAATCCCTTTGAAGTCTGACCTGGGGCAGAACGCTTTTTGCAATATTTATTTTTTCAAGCAGCTTTTTCTGTTCGTCAGCATATTTTAAATAAAAGGCATTATTATCGGAATCGAACTCTTCCATTACATCAATTATTTTTACCCGCTGTTCGATATCTTCAATTCCCTTTACATCAACATATAATCCAAGGCGGTCCGTAAGCTGTGGCCTGAGCTCACCTTCTTCAGGATTCATTGTGCCTACAAGAATGAATTTTGAAGGATGTGTTATGCTTATTCCCTCTCTTTCAATGGTGTTAAACCCCATTGCAGCAGAGTCAAGAAGCACGTCCACGATATTATCGTCAAGAAGATTAATCTCATCAATATAGATTATTCCTCTGTTGGCTTTGGCAAGAAGCCCGGGTTCAAATGCGTCCGGCTCACCTTTTAAAGCCTTTTCAATGTTTATACTGCCGATAACTTTATCTTCAGTGGCACTGAGCGGAAGTGTAACCACACGAATTTTTCGTTTTTCGGCTCTGAGTTTTCCACCACCATCCAATATTTCCTGGCAGATGTTGCAATGGGGCTGATCTTTTTCGGGACTGCACCCGTATGGACAATCAATGCTGAAATCCTCTTCAGGAAGAAGCTCGGCCATTGCCCTTACAGCCACGCTTTTTGCTGTGCCTCTCTGACCCTTTATAATAACGCCCATGAGATCCTGATTTACAGCATTTAAGATCAGCGCCTCTTTTAAAAGTTCCTGCCCGATAATAGATGTAAACGGAAGTATCTTTTTATTATTTTTCAAATATACTCCTCCTTTTCGACTGTTAGATACTTAAATCCCTTACGCTTTTGGAAGCAAAAAATAAGAATATCAAAGAATAACCTGCAACAATTGCCAGAGAATAATAAGGGAAAGGACTCCGGAGAGCTGCTGCCCTTATGCAATTTATTGAATGAGTCAAAGGCAAAATCATTGCAAGATATTTTATGACTACAGGAAAGCGGTCAATCTGGAAAAAGGTGCCGGACAAAAATGCCATTGGGGTCATTATAAATGAATTGAAATCACTCTGCTGTGAATGAGTTTTCACTACAAGGGCAATCCACAGAGCCAGTGAGGAAAACATAAAACAGTTAAGTATTATACTGATCACTAAAAGCAGATTGATCCTTAAGGCAGCTCCAAATGCAAGTCCCAGAAGATAAATTAAAATTGAACCTATCAGGCCCTTAAAAAGGCCTGT
>JGI24709J26583_10004079_pt1 | contig 11185 bp, 13 predicted proteins | sample BioPla2DNA1_FD_26583 | JGI IMG/M metagenome (IMG submission 26583) | reverse complement strand
TTGAAGAAAAGAAAATAGAAGCAGCAATAAAAGTAAGTTTAAAAGAATCAGAAGTAAAACTTGATTATTATACAGAAAGTATTGGGCTAACTGGTTATACCCTGGTAGACAGTAGTATCTTTAGTGATTTATATAAAAATGTTAAGTTATCAGAATATGGACTTACTGAAGAAGAAATTATTGAAGTAAATACGCCACTTTCTTTTGAAGTAATTGAACTTCATGATGGAAAATCTGGAGCTATTCTTACAATAGCAATGTTTTTGTGTATGATACTGTTTTTTGCAATTTATTATTGTGCTTACCAAGTAGCATCATCAATTACAGTAGAAAAAACTAGTAAGTTAATGGACACATTAATAACTTCAGTATCGCCTAAATCTATAGTAGTCGGTAAAACCCTAGGAATTGGCTTTGTTGGACTAGTGCAGGTGCTTGCTGTAATAATAACAGCATTCGTTTCTTATCAAATGTTTTTTCCAAAAGAACTTATTGTAGGAACGATAGATTTATCTTCGGTAACACTTGGCTTTGCTCTTGTATCAATTATTTACTTTATTTTAGGATATACATTTTATGCATTTATTTATGCTCTTACAGGATCGCTTGTAAGTAAGCCTGAAGATGTTCAGCAAGCAGGAGGATTAATATCAATTGTTGTCTTAATCGGATTTTATCTAGCGTATTTTTCAATGCTAAATCCAGCAAGTGGCTTTAATAATGTAGCATCGCTTATTCCACTATCATCTGCTTTTAGTGTTCCGGCAAGATATATGACTGGAGCAGTAGGCTATGGAGAGCTATTGCTATCTATAAGTATACTTATAGTTAGTATAGTTATAGTTGCTTATATTTCGATTAAAATATATTCAAATGCAATACTAAACTATGGAACTAAATTTAATATAAAAACAATGATTGAAATGTTTAAAAGATAATAATATAAAAAGCACGCAATTTTCCTTGCGTGCTTTTTAAGTGGAAAAAGAAGTTTTCAACTTCCTTTATTAACAGTGATTGTGATGATCTTTGCCACTACCGCCACTCCATGACCATCCCGCACCTATAATTATAACCAGTAAGATGAACAATACTATCCATAAAGCTGCTCCTAAACCATAGCCTTGGGTAGTTCCTACATACGTTCCTGATGGACAACATGGTGAAGCATAACCAGGAGTTTGACCTCCACTATATCCATAATAATACATTCTTATACCTCCTTTGTATCTATTATAGTTTACTCAAATGGGCTCACTTTTGACATAACTTTTTTGAAATAGTTATTACTTTTTAAAAAATAACTAATATATTTAATGCGAAATATAACTAAAAGTTACTCAAATAAATACAGATTTTTAAAGTTTGCAAAATCCAAAAAAAACATTGACAAAGAAACAGATGTTCGATAAACTGTAAATATAACCAGGAGTGAGAATATGGATATTAAAAAAATTATTAATAATAAAGATGAAACAAGTAAAGTAGAATTTAAAGTTGACTTGCCAATTTTAAAAAAAAGATTACAAGAACTTTCTTAAAGACATCAGTGCATTTGCTAATACTAGTGGCGGAAGTATTATCTGGGGAATAGATGATAAAACTAGAGAAGTAGTTGGTGTTAAAAACACAACATCAAAACTAGAGATTATAACTGATGCTATCAATGATAAAATCTAGCCCTGTCCACCATATAAAATTGATGTTGTAAAATACAATGATAAAAAATTAATTGTCGTAGAGATTGAGGTTGGAAAAAATCCTCCATACTTTTTATGGACAAAAGCTAATAAAGAAGCTTATTTAAGAAGAGGGTTATCAAGTATTCCTGGTGAAACATATGAATTAAAAGAATTAATATTAGAGAGTTTAAATAAGAAGTGGGATACAAGAGTATCAGAGGTTAAATTAGAAGATGTAACTTTTAATGATTTGAAAAACGAATATAAAAACAAATTAGGTAAAGCTTTAACCGAAGATAAATTTGAAGCACTTGGATTAATTGATAATAACGGTATGTTAACAAATACTGGCATAGTATTTTCNGATCAGGGCTTATTTCATTCTCAAGTATTTTGTACAAGGTGGCTTGGACTAACAATGAGCGAGGCAACTGACAGTAAAAACTTTTCAGGTAGTTTAATAAAACTTTTAGAACAAGCTGAAACATTTGTAAAAAACAACACTAAAAGTGGATGGAGAATAGGTAATCAATCATTTAGTAGAATTAATAAATATGAATATGATATCGATTCAGTGAGAGAGGCGATTTTGAACGGATTGGCACATCGTTGTTATGTCAGCACAGGGTGTGAAGTGCATGTTGATATATATGATGATCGTCTAGAAGTTTCTTCACCTGGAAAAATGCCAGGTGATGAATTAGTTCAAAATCTAAATATAGAGGAAGTAATCTCTGTAAGAAGAAATGAAACTATCTGCTCAATTTTTGACCTGCTGGATTATATGGAAAGAAGAGGAAGCGGGCTCAAAAGAATCTATGATTCTTATCAAGGATTTGATATGAAGCCAACTTTTAGATCGGATAGACATTCATTTAAAGTTACTTTTCCAAGTAGGTATTATAAAGAAGAAAAACCTAAAGTATCTAATCTAAATGAAGAAGAAATTGGAACAGAAGATATATTGGATTTAACTGATAATGAAATTGCCGTTTTAAATTTAATTAATTTAAATAAAAGTATTACTAGAAAAGAGTTGTCTGCGAAAATTAGCAAAAGTGAATCTACTATCAAACGCTCAATAAAAAGATTGAAAGAATTAAAATGCATTGAAAGAGTTGGCACTAACAAAAAAGGATATTGGAAAGTATTATATATTGTTGATGAAGATTTTTTTAATAATCAAAAAACAAACATCCGAACACTTGGAAAACAAAAACCAGTACAAAATAAAAATATGAGTGGAACTATAAAATATGTTTATGAGTTAATTTCAAATAATCCAGAAATCACTTACCAAGAATTATCTGATAAACTTAATAAAAGTCTAACATCAATCAAAAGATGTGTTAAGAAATTAAAAAAACATGGTTATATAAATAGAGTTGGAACTCCTAGAACAGGTCATTGGGAAATATTAACTGATAATTCGGATAATTATTTCGAAGAATAGATATCTCAAGTATTATATTGAGTCCGCGATAATCCCCCGCCCGATGGTTACCCTGATGATGACCCTAATGGTGACCCTAATGTTGGCCCAAATGTTGACCCTAATGCAGACCCTGATAATACCCTTTAATGATGACTATGATGGTGATATGAAGGTACTAATGATGGTGATGTGAACATAGTAATGATGGTTAGTGAAGTTAACAATTATAGTGCAGTAAATGGTGCAATGAGTGGTGCAATAGATGGTGATGTGAAGGCAATAACGATGGTGATATAAAAGTAATAATGATGGTGATATGAACATAGTAATGATGGTGGTATGAACATAGTAATGAAGCAGTAAATGAAGCAGTAAATGAAGCGGAAAATGAAGCGGTAGATGAAGCAGTAAAAAAGTATTAATATATGATAGACTATTATAGGAGGATATATGGATTTAGAAAAAATAAAAGAATATGTAAAAGAAAAGTATAAAGGACAAACAAGAATACAAGGTACTCCTTATTTTGATCATCCTTTAGCTGTATCTAAAATTCTTAAAGTTAAAGGTTTTAATTTGGATTATCAAGTGGTTGGTTTAATACATGATCTTTTAGAAGATACTGATGCTAGTGAAGAAGAAATATTATCTTTAACTAATGAAGATGTTTTAAAAGCAGTTAAGGTACTAACGAAAGATAAAAATTATATTATGAATGATTATATAAATAGCATTAAAGAAAATGAAATTGCTAAAATTGTAAAACTTGCTGATAGAGTTCATAATTTGAGTGAGGCTCATTATGCTTCACTAGAGTTTATCTCTGATTATATCAAGGAAACAAGAGAGTGGTATGTTCCAATAAGTTATAATACTCCTTTTGAAAAAGATATAGAATATTGGTTATTAATTTTGGAAGAGAAGTTTAAATAAAAAGGGCTATAAAGAACATTTTCATAGTTTAATATGATATAATTTTTTATAAGGATGGTGTTTTTGTGTACGGATATATTAAAGGAATTGTTACAGAAATAAATACAAATAATATTATTTTAGAATGTAATAATATTGGGTATCTCATTAATGTGGCAAACCCATATACATATAAAGAGGGAGAAAGTTATACAGTTTATTTATATAATCATATTAGAGATGATGAATATGCTCTTTATGGATTTAAAAAGATTGAAGACAAAGAGATGTTTTTAAAATTAATTAATGTAAAAGGTCTTGGACCTAAAACAGCTCTTCCTATGTTTGGACTTGGTAGTACCGCAGGTATTATTGATGCAATTGAAAGAGAAAATATTTTATATTTGAAGAAGTTTCCTAAGGTTGGAGATAAACTTGCTAGACAAATTATTCTTGATTTAAAAGGGAAGTTAGCCGTAGATAATGAGGTAGTTAGTTATGATGAAGAGCTTGCCGATGTATTATCTGGACTTGGATATAAAATTAATGATATAAAGAAAGTTCTTCCTAAAATAACAAGTGATTTATCACTTGAAGAGAAAGTAAAAGAAGCATTAAAATTAATGCTTAAATAAAAGAGAGGTGATAAATTAACATGAAAATAGGAATAGATATTGATGATACAATAACCCAGACATATCAAACAACTTTAAAATATTTAAAAGAATATTATCCTGGATTTCATATAGAAAAAGAGGAAAATATTTATGATAAAAAAACCTTTGAATTTTTAGTAAATCATATAGAAGATATTCAGTCGAGTGCCGAATTAAAACCTGGTGTTAAAGAGGCTATGGATACTTTAAAAGAGATGGGCTTTGAAATTATAATAATAACTGCCAGGGGTGGTGAACTTGATTATGATCATGCTAGAATTACTGAAGATTACTTAAAAAAGCATAAGCTTCCATATGATAAAATATATTATGGAGATATAAATAAGGGAGACGCTGCTTTAAAAGAAAATATCGACTTTTTTATCGATGACCGTATTTATAATTTAGATGATGTATCGGTTCATGGAGTAGATAGTCTTCATTTTGTTGATGATTTAAGTATTTATAGTCCATATAAAAAGTTTGATAACTGGAAAGATATAATAAAATATATAAAATCAAAGGTGGTAGAAAAATGAGAGAAGTAAGTGGCGAAAAATTTGAGGTAGATGATTTTGAAGAAACTTTGAGACCTAGATATATTGACGAATATATTGGTCAAACTGAAGTTAAAGAAAATGTTAGTGTTTTTATAAAAGCAGCAAAACTACGTGGTGAGGCTCTTGACCATGTACTTTTATATGGTCCGCCAGGACTAGGTAAAACAACTCTTGCTCATATAATTGCCAATGAACTTGAAACAGAAATTAAAACTACTACGGGACCTTCTATTGAAAAGACTGGAGATTTAGCAGCGGTCCTATCAAGTTTAGAGCCAGGTGATGTTTTGTTTATAGATGAGATTCACCGTATTCCTAGATTTATTGAAGAAATACTTTACTCAGCAATGGAGGATTTTAGTTTGGATATTATAGTTGGAACTGAAGGTTCTAGCCGCACTATAAAAATCGATCTTCCACCATTTACTTTAGTTGGAGCAACAACAAGAGCAGGAGATTTAACTGCTCCTTTAAGAGACCGCTTTGGAATCGTATGTAAACTAAATTATTATTCAAATGAAGAGTTAACTGAAATTGTTAAAAGAACTAGTAGAGTTCTTGAGATGGATATTGAAGATGATGCGGCTATAGAACTTGCTAAGAGAAGTAGAAGAACTCCAAGAATAGTAAATAGATTATTTAAAAGAGTTAGAGATTTTACTCAAGTTGAAGGAAAACCTAATATTACTAAAGAAATAACTTTATCGTCTCTTGATCGGTTAAAGGTAGATAATTTAGGTCTAGATCAAATTGATATTGAATATTTAGATAGTTTAATAAAGAAATTTAGTGGTGGGCCTGTTGGTGTAGAAACAATTGCCTCTTCAATTGGAGAAGAAGTAACAACTCTTGAAGATGTAATTGAACCTTATTTAATGCAAGAAGGATTTATAAAAAGAACCCAAAGGGGAAGAGTCGCAACAGAAAAAGCTTATAATCATATGGAGGTAATAAAATGAATTTAAATTTAAAAAGAGCTGTAAATAAAGAAGCGAAAAGACAAGAAGAAAATATCGAACTAATCGCAAGTGAAAATTATGTTTCAAAAGAAATATTAAAACTTCAAGGAAGTATTTTAACTAATAAATATGCCGAAGGTTATCCAGGTAAAAAATATTACGGTGGTTGTGAAAATATAGATGTAATTGAAAATTTGGCAATAGATTTAGCATGTAAATTATTTAAATGTAAGTATGCAAATGTTCAGCCTCATAGTGGATCATCTGCAAACATGGCAGTTTTCAAAGCACTTTTAAATGTTGGCGATAAAGTAATGGGAATGGATTTAAGCAATGGTGGACATTTAACTCACGGTCATCCACTTAATTTTAGTGGGATTGATTATGAAATAGTTAGTTATAGCGTTGATCCAAAAACATCAATGATTGACTATGATGAGGTTAGAGAAATAGCATTAAAAGAAAAACCTAAAATGATTATTGCAGGTGCTAGTGCTTATTCAAGAATAATTGATTTTTCTAAATTCAGAGAAATAGCTGATGAAGTAGGGGCAATCTTATTTGTAGATATGGCACATATTGCTGGGCTGGTAGCAACTAATCATCATCCATCGCCAATCCCCTATGCAGATGTAGTTACATCAACAACTCATAAAACCCTAAGAGGACCTAGAGGCGGATTAATTCTGACAAATGATGAAGAGATAGCAAAGAAAATTGATAAAATGGTATTTCCAGGAATTCAAGGTGGTCCTTTAATGCATGTAATAGCAGCTAAAGCTCAGTGCTTTCATGAAGCATTAGATAGTGATTTTAAAAAGTACCAAGACAATGTCATTAAAAACTCAAGAAGCCTTGCTAGATATTTAAAAAAGAGTGGGCTAAATGTTATTTCAGGTGGAACTGATAATCACTTAATTTTAGTGGATGTAAAAAGTAAATATAATATTACCGGTAGAGAAGCTGAAAGTGTTTTAGATAAGGTATTAATAACTACTAATAAAAATACTATTCCAGGTGATACTGAAAGTCCATTTAAAACATCTGGTTTAAGACTTGGCTCAAGTGCAATGACTACAAGGGGTCTTAATGAAAAAGATTTTGAATTTATTGGTAGCTTAATAATTAATGCTCTTGAAAATAGAGATAATGAAGAAATATTAAATCATATTAGAGAAGAAGTTTTAAATTTAACTCTAAAATATCCGATATATAAGAAAAAGAGGTAAATATGACTAAGTGGGATAAAGAATATATTAAATTATGTAAAAAGATTCTAAAAGATGGAGAAGAAGTAGAAAATCGTACTGGGGTAAATACTATTAAAATACCAGCTTATTATTTCAAATTAAATGTTGGTAAAGAATTTCCAGTATTAACTACTAAACAATTATATTTTAGGCAAGCTATAACTGAAATGCTTTGGTTTTACCAAGCTCAGTCAAATGATGTAAGGTGGCTTCAAGACCGTAATGTTCATATATGGGATGAGTGGATGATAGATGAAAATGGAATCTGGAAAGCCACTCAAAATGTACTTGAGGATGGCAGGCTTGTCAAAAAAGATATAGAAAAGAAGTTTGATAAAAAATATGCCTATACAATTGGTACTGCATATGGATATATTGTAAATAAATATAAAATGACTCAAAATTTAATTGAAACAATTAAAAATAATCCAACTGACCGCAGGATGGTTATGTCTCTTTGGCAAAATGAATTTTTAGAAACTGCCGTGCTTCCATCATGTGTATGGAGCACTGAGTGGGATGTAACCGATGGTTATTTAAATTTGTGGGTTCATCAAAGAAGTGCAGATGTTCCTTTAGGTCTACCATTTAATGTAACTCAGTATGCGGTATTTTTATCACTTATTGCTCACGTTACTGGTTTAAAGGTTGGAGTTATGCATTATAGTATTAAAGATGCTCATATATATACTAATCAAATTGATGGAATAAAAGAGCAAATTAAAAGATATGAAGAAAATGGTGCTTATGATGCTCCCGTGCTGTGGATTAATCCCGAGATAAAAGATTTCTTTGGATTTGATAATAGTGTAGAATTAAAAGATATAAAAATAAAAGGATATAAGCACATGGGACCTATCTCATTTAAGCTTACTCAGTAAACTATGAATAATTTATCATTAATCGCAGCAATCGGCAAAAACAATGAACTTGGTTTAAATAATAAACTAATTTGGCATCTACCTGAAGATCTTCTCTATTTTAAAGAAAAAACTTTAAATAAAACTATTATAATGGGAAGACTTACCTTTGAATCACTTCCAGGAGTTCTTCCAAAAAGAAAACATATTGTTCTTACTAAAAATAAAGAATATAAAAAAGATGGAGTTATTATTTATAATGATATAAGTGAGTGTCTTGATTATATAGAGAACTCAGGTGAAGAATGTTTTATTATTGGAGGCTATCATATATATAAAGAATTTCTTAAATATGTAAATACTTTATACTTAACTGAAATTGATGAGAGTTTTGAAGCTGATACATATTTCCCAAAGTTTAATAAAAAGCTTTATAATAAAACTATTATTAAAGAAAGTTCTCATAATGGTATTAATTATAAATTTGTAAAATATGAAAAACAAGTCTGAAATGCTTGTTTTTCGCATCGAAGAGTTTTACTATAAATGACAATTCTCTTCGATGTATCGAAAGATTTTATAGATAGGAAATGAAAAATGAAAACAGAAGAATATAATTATAATTTAGATGAAAGACTAATTGCTCAAAGTCCAAGTGAAACACGAGGAGAATCAAGATTACTTGTCCTTGATAAAAGTACTGGAGAAATAGAGCATAAAAAGTTTGGTAATGTTTTAGATTATTTAAATAAAGGAGATGCTTTAGTAATTAATAATACTAAAGTCATTCCTGCTAGGTTGATTGGTGTTAAAGAAGATACAGGAGCAGTTATTGAAATATTACTTCTTAAAAATATTGAAGATGATTTATGGGAAACTTTAACTAAACCCCAAAAAAGATTGAAAGTTGGAACAGTTATTTCTTTTGGTGAAATTTTAAAAGGTGAGGTTGTTAGTTTAAAAAGTGATGGGATCACTTACATTAAATTAATTTATGATGGTATTTTAATTGAAATATTAGAAGAACTTGGAAGCATTCCACTACCTCCATATATTCATAAGAAGTTAGATGAAAAAGAACGCTATCAAACAGTTTATGCAAAAGAATATGGCTCTAGTGCTGCACCAACTGCTGGGCTTCATTTTACTAAGGAATTATTGAAAAAGGCAGAAGAAAAGGGAGTAAAGATTGTAACAGTTACTCTTCATGTTGGACTCGGAACATTTAGACCAGTTAATGTAAGCGATATTACTAAACATAAAATGCATAGTGAGTATTATATTGTTGATGATCGGGCTGCTAATGCTTTGAATCAAGTCAGGCAAAATGGTAAGAAAATTGTTGCTGTTGGAACAACTACAGTTAGAGTACTAGAAACAATTCTTAGTGAAAATCAATATTTTATTCCTGCAAGTGGTGAAACAAATATATTTATTTACCCGGGATATAAATACAAGGGAGTTGATATGCTGATTACTAATTTTCATTTACCTAAGAGTACTTTATTAATGTTAGTTAGTGCTTTTGCTACTAAAGATTATATACTAAGTGCATATGAAAATGCCATTTTAAACAATTATCGATTCTTTTCATTTGGTGATGCAATGCTAATAAAATAAGTTTGTATTTTTAAGTAAATTAGAATACAATTAATAGGGTGACTAATATGCTTAAAATAAAAACGTTTTCTAATCATAGTGAAAAATCTAAATTAATTGAAGAAAATTTAAAAAACAAATTAAAAGAAAATAATTTTACTTTAACAGATGCTACTCCTGATATTGCTGTAGCAATAGGTGGAGATGGAACTTTTATAAAAATGGTTAAAAGTTGTAATTATAATCAAGATATTATTTATGTTGGTATAAATAGTGGCAACTTGGGTTTTCTACAAAATATTAATCCTACTGAGATTGATGAATTTATTGTTAAGTTAAAAAACAATGATTATAAGGTAGAAAGAATAAGTCTTCCTATCGCTACCATTTATACTAAAGATAATAAAGAATATAAGTTTTTAAATGAAATAGTAATAAGAGCAAGTTCTTTAAAAGCTCTTAGGTTAAAGGTTAGAGTAGATGGTCAATTTCTTCAAAATTATATAGGCGATGGAATTTTAGTTTCATCTTCAACGGGATCGACCGCTTATAATTTATCATTTGGTGGTAGTATGGTTTATAATACTCTTCATACGCTTCAATTGACTCCAATTGCTCCACTTAATAATACAGTTTATCGTAATATAATAAATTCTTTAATTCTTCCTCATACCTCAATAATTGAGCTTATTGTTAAAAATAAAGAGAAGGATTTATTTGTTACTATTGATGGAGAAAACGAAGTAATTAAAGATGTTAGTAAAATAGAAGTTAGAAGCTTAGATGAAAAAATTAAGTTTTTAAGACTTAAAGAATATCACTATATAAAAACAGTAAATGAAAAGTTTGTTAAAACTAATTATTAAAGAATAACAAGTGAGTTGTTATTTTTTTATATTAATTTATGATATAATTTAAGAGATTAAGATTAAATAAGATTGTAAAAAAAAGGAGTAGTTTATGGAAGATAAAAAATGTTTTTACTGTGGTGANNNAAAGTTTGGTTATGGTAAACAATCTAATAACGGAGGGGTAAGTCCTGCTTATCCATTTAGTTTTCATTCTCAAAAATTAATGCATGTTATTTGTTTGAATTGTGGTACTATAGTTAGATCTTATGTTTCAAAACCAGAAAAATTTATTTTTAAAAAGGATAAAAATGAAAGTTAAATATACATTATTAAAAAAAGAAAAAGATACCAATGCAAGACTAGGTACTATTGAAACTAATCATGGCACATTTGAAACTCCAATGTTTATGCCAGTTGGAAC
>JGI24709J26583_10004070_pt1 | contig 11197 bp, 9 predicted proteins | sample BioPla2DNA1_FD_26583 | JGI IMG/M metagenome (IMG submission 26583) | reverse complement strand
GAGCCGTTCCTGAAGAAGATCCTGTGAGGTGCAAGATATATGGCAGAAGTCAAGAAATATGAAGAGCCAAGAATTGGCGTTTTTGTGTGCCACTGTGGTACCAATATCGCGGGCTCAATCGACGTCAAGGCGGTAATGGAGTACGCGAGAACGCTCCCGAATGTCATCGTCGCCGACGACTACCAGTACATGTGCTCGACTCCCGGTCAGAACAAGATCGCGGAGGCCATCGATGAGCAGAAACTGACCGGAATCGTCGTGGCGGCCTGTTCGCCCCGTCTGCACGAGCCCACGTTCCGTAACGCAACCAAGATGGGTGGCTTAAACCCCTTCAGGTTCGAGATGGCAAACATCCGTGAGCAGAACTCGTGGGTGCACATGCACCAGCCCGAAGAGGCCACCGAAAAGGCAAAGGATGCAGTCAGGATCGCCGTAGCAAAGGCGGCCCTCCTCGAAGACCTCATACCGAAGAGCGTCCCCGTAGAGAAGGCAGCGATGGTCGTCGGCGGCGGTGTCGGCGGCATGCAGGCTGCGCTTGACCTTGCGAACGCAGGAATCAAGACCTACCTCGTCGAGAAGACACCTACTATCGGCGGCAGGATGTCTCAGCTCGACAAGACGTTCCCGACGCTGGACTGTTCACAGTGTATCCTGACACCTAAGATGGTGGATGTCTACCGGAACGAGAACATCGAGCTCCTCACCTACACCGAGGTCGAGGCAGTAGAGGGATACATCGGCAACTTCGACGTGACCCTCCGGAAGAAGGCACGGGGTGTCCTCACCCCTGACGAGGCCACAGCCCGTGGCATCATCGGCGGCGGCTGTACCGGGTGCGGAGACTGCGAGAGTGTCTGTCCGGTCATTAAGCCCAACCCCTTCGAGCTTGGCATGGCCCCCCGGAAGGCTATCTACATCTACCACCCGCAGGTCTCTCCGCTGATCTACACCGTCGACTTCGACGCCTGCGTCAAGTGCGGGCTCTGTGTCGAGGCGTGCGGTGAGGAGAGAAAGGCTATCGACCTCGATGCGAAGGACGAACTCATGACCGTCAAGGTCGGCACAGTCATCCTCGCTACGGGATACGACATCTTCCCCATCGAGAAGAAGTTCGAGTGGGGTTACAAGAACTACGACAACGTCATCACGAGCCTTGAGTTCGAGCGCCTGATCTGCGCATCGGGCCCGACCGGCGGTCACCTTATCCGTCCAAGCGACGGCGTAACCCCGAAGAAGGTCGCGTTCGTCCTCTGTGCAGGCTCCCGTGACAACACCGGAGTCGGCAAGCCCTACTGCTCGCGGTTCTGCTGCATGTACTCGCTCAAGCACGCCCACCAGATCATCGAGAAGATCCCCGGCTCGCAGGACGGCTGGCTCCTTGAGGCCCACCCGAAGCTGAACCCCTGCGGCACAACCACTGCCGGTGTCTACCTTGCCGGTGTCTGCCAGGGACCGAAAGACATCCCTGACACAGTCGCCCAGGCAGAAGGTGCAGCATCCGCAGCCTCCATTCCGATTCACAAGGGTGAGGTGGAGCTCGAGCCCTACTTTGCCGTGTGTCTCGAGGACAAGTGCGCAGGATGCGGACTGTGTGTCAACCTCTGCCCCTACCAGGCTCTCTCGCTTGTCGAGAAAGAAGGCCGCACAGTCATGCAGGTCACTGAAGCCAAGTGCAAGGGTTGCGGTACCTGCGGCGGGTTCTGTCCCGGCGGTGCAATCTGGATGCAACACTTTACGACACCACAGATCATCGCACAGATCGATGCATTCCTGCTCGGAGGTGAACAGTAAATGGCAGACGAGAACTGGAAACCAAAGATCATCGCCATCATCTGCAACTGGTGTTCATACGCAGGTGCAGACCTTGCCGGCGGCTCCCGTATCCAGTATCCTCCCGACATCCGTGCCATCCGCGTGATGTGCACGGGCCGGATCGATCCCCTCTTCATCCTGAAGGCATTCCAGGATGGGGCGGACGGTGTGCTGGTCTCGGGCTGCCACTTCGGCGACTGCCACTACCTTGAGGGCAACTACAAGGCAGCCAAGAGGATGTTCCTCTTGAAGAGTGTCCTCAAGAATATTGGCCTTGAAGACAAGCGTCTCAGAATGACCTTTGTCTCTGCATCTGAGGGGGCGAAGTGGGCCACGGTCATGGAAGACGTCGTCAATACCATCACCGAGCTCGGCCCAAGCCCACTCAAAGAGCTTGCCAAGTAAACACCAACAATACAAGACAGGGGATGAATAATAATGGCAATCAGAGTGAATTTGATCACGGGTCGGTCGATCGAGCAGGGAGTGTCGATGGAGGCGGGGAAGGGAAAACCCGCCTACACCGCCGCCTGCGGGATCATCGAACTCGACCCGGCGGATTTTAAAAAACTGGGAGCTTTCCGCAATACAAACGTGCGCGTCACCAGTGAGTATGGNAGTGTCATCGTCAAGGCGGTCGAGGCAACCCAGGGTCCCCACCCCGGCGTAGCTTATATACCGATGGGGCCGTGGGCAAACATGCTGGTCGATCCAGACACCTACTCGACCGGAATGCCTACATTCAAGGGCACACCCGTTGAGGTGGAGATAGCCAAAGACGAACCCATCCTCAACTCACTCGAATTAGTACGCAAGGGGTGCAGAGGTGAACTGGCATGACAAAAACAGTAACCGATGTGATCTGCCCGTTCTGCGGAACGCTCTGCGACGACCTCGAGGTCGTCATCAGTAATGACGGAAAGAACCTCCTTGAAGTCTACAACGCGTGCGCCATCGGCGCCGAGAAGTTCCTTCAATCCCAGGCAAAGGACCGTCTCATTCGTCCGCGCATGCGGCAGGAAGACGGTTCCTGGAAAGAGATCACCTATGATGAGGCGATCGAGTATACTGCCCGGATGCTTGCCAGCGCAAAGAAACCTCTGATGTACGGCTGGAGCTCCACGAATTGTGAGGCCCAGTCCATTGGTTCCGAGATCGGCGAGTATGTCGGGGCGGTCATGGATAACACAGCAACTGTCTGTCATGGAACCTCCCTTATCGCCGTCCAGGATATCGGTATCCCGAGCTGCACGCTCGGCGAGGTGAANAACCGTGCTGACCGCATCGTCTTCTGGGGATGCAACCCGGCTCACGCCCACCCGCGGCACATGTCACGCTACTCGATCTTCCCCCGGGGATTCTTCACCGGGAAGGGTCACACTGGCCGCAAGATGATCGTCGTCGATCCAAGGGTCACCGACACCGCCCGTATTGCGGATATTCACCTGCAGGTTGAGCAGGGACGCGACTACGAACTCCTTGACGCGNTCCGTGTTGCGTTCAAAGGCGAGCAGCTCCCTGATGTCGTCGCCGGAATTCCAAAAGAAAAGATCTACGAGGTCGCTGAGACGCTCAAGAGTGGTCGTTTTGCGATCATCTTCTTCGGGATGGGCGTGACCCAGTCGCTCGGGAAGAACCACAACATCGATGCGGCCATCGCGGTCACCCGTGACTTGAACGAGTATACGAAGGCCGCCATTATGCCGATGCGCGGGCACTACAACGTCACCGGCTCTGGCCAGGTCTGGGGCTGGCAGTTTGGATTCCCCTTTGCGGTGGATCTCTCCCGCGGCTTTGCCCGCTACAACCCCGGTGAGACGACCGCCAACGACCTGCTTCGCAGGGGTGAGGTGGATGCTGTCTTCATCATCGCAAGCGATCCCGGCGCGCACTTCCCCTTCAGTTCGGTGAAGAAGATCTACGACCTTCCCTCGGTCGCTATCGACCCGCATGAGACTCCAACCACCGAGGTTTGCAAGGTCCATGTCCCGGTCGCCTTTGTGGGCATCGAGGCAGGCGGATGTGCATACCGAATGGACAACGTGCCGATCGAGACCAGAAAGGTCGTCGAGGCCCCTGAGGGCATGATGACCGATGAAGAGTTCCTGAGAAGCGTTCTTGCACGCATTAAGGAGATCAGGGGGGTTTAAGAGATGACAGAATATCTGATCAAGAACGGGTTCGTCTTCGACNCGGTGCTCGGGATCCGNGGGGATGCAACCGATATCGCCATCAAGGACGGAAAGATCGTCGAGACAGATGCAGTCAAGAACCCGAAAGTTATTGACGCCACCGGCAAAACCGTTATGGCCGGCGGGGTCGATATCCATGCCCACGTCGCCGGTCCGAAGGTGAACATCGGCCGAAACTTCCGGCCAGAAGACAAGTTATTCAATGCCCGGCCCGGTCGTGGTATCGAGCGGATGCAGGGCGGGTTCTCGGTGCCGACAACCATCCGGACCGGCTACAATTACGCCCGGATGGGATATACCACCGTAATGGAAGCGGCCATGCCGCCGCTCTACGCCCGACATACTCACGAAGAGATACGGGATACCCCAATCATTGACCAGGGAGCGTTCCCGGTCTTCGGGAACAACTGGTTTGTGCTGGAGTACCTGAAAAACCACGAGCTCGAGAACGCCGCGGCCTACATCGCCTGGCTCCTGCGGGCCACGAAGGGCTACGCGGTGAAGGTCGTCAATCCCGGAGGCACCGAGGCCTGGGGATGGGGACTGAACTGCGAGAACATCCACGACCCGGTCCCGTACTTCGATATCACCCCGGCCCAGATCGTGAAGGGGCTCATCGAGGCAAACGAGTACCTGGGTCTCCCGCACTCGATGCACATTCACGCAAACAACCTCGGAAATCCAGGCAACTATACGACCACCCTGGATACCTTCAAACTCTCGGAGGGTATCAGACCCAGGGGCCGGTTTGGCCGGCAGCAGGTGATGCATCACACCCACGTCCAGTTCCACTCCTACGGCGGTGATTCCTGGAGGAACTTTGAGTCCAGAGCTGACGCCATCATGGATTACGTGAACGCGCACGACAACATCACCATCGATATGGGTGCGGTGACTCTCGATGAGACCACAACCATGACGGCCGACGGGCCGTTCGAGCACCATCTCACCGAGCTGAACCACCTGAAGTGGGCAAACGCCGACGTGGAACTCGAGACGGGGTCTGGCGTTGTGCCGTACATCTACAGCCCGAGCATCAAGGTCTGCGCCATCCAGTGGTGTATCGGTCTGGAACTCGCACTGCTCGCGAAAGATCCGATGCGAGTCTTTATGAGCACCGACCATCCGAACGCCGGACCATTCATCCGCTACCCGAGGATCATGAAGTGGTTGATGAGCCAGGAAGCACGCGAACAGCAGATCGAGACCTTCAAACACAAGGACAAGGTCATCGACGCCACCCATATCGCCGGTATCGACCGCGAGCTCGATCTCTACGAGATCGCGCAGATGACCCGCGCCGGTCCCGCGAAGGCGCTCGGGCTTAGCGAGATGTATGGCGGGCTCGCGCCCGGACTCACAGCGGATGTGGTGGTCTTTGCCTTCAACCCGAACGAACCATACGCGCCGGACGATATCGAGAAGGCATTTGGAGACGTAGAGCACCTCTTCAAGACCGGTGTCCACATCATCAACAACCACGAGATCGTGAGCAACGGCAACAAGCGGACGCTCTGGGTGAACGCCAGGGTGCATGAGAACCCACAGGTGATGCGTGATGTCAGGGAGAAGTTCCTCCGTTACTACACCGTCACCCTGAACAACTACGAGGTTCGCGGCCACCATTACGTGCCCAACCCCTACGTGATTGAGGTTGATGCCACACAGTGAGGTGCAGAGAAGGATGGAAACCGTTACACTCACCATAACAAACCAGCCCGAGCTGTTCCTCGAGGCTGACTGCATCAGCCCCGATGTATTCGCAGGAAAGACAACTGAAGAGATCGTTGACCTCCCCGTCTATATCGGAAGGGAGCAGCACCGGCTCGGAGAATTCTTTGAGATCTCTGGTCGGGCCGGAGCAACCCCGGCAGAGACGAAGATCGTCGTTAACGGCGATCTCTCCCGGGTCAAGTACATCGGCATGAAGATGACCGCAGGCGAGGTCGTTGTCAACGGCAACGCCGATATGTACGTTGGTGCATGGATGCAGGGCGGCAAGATCACCGTGAACGGAAACGTTGACGCCTTTGCCGGAACCGGTATGAAGGGAGGTGAACTTCGCATCAACGGCAACGCAGGAAACTACCTCGGCTCCGCATACCGCGGAGACTGGCGTGGCATGACCGGCGGAAAGATCGTTGTCACTGGAAGTGCCGGAAGCGATATTGGCACCTTTATAAACGGCGGCGAGATTATCATCGGCGGCAACGTCGACGTCCACGTGGGCACTCATGCTGAAGGCGGGAAGATCATCGTCAAGGGTGACGCGAAGAGCCGTCTTGGAGGCCAGATGGTAGAAGGCGAGATATACGTCTTTGGTGACATCGACGTCATGATGCCCGGGTTTGCATACCGGAGAGATGTTGAACTCGAGGTGGAGGGAACCAAAGGGCNATTTGCCCTCTACGAGGGTGACCTTGGGGAGCGTCACCGAAAGCGGAAAGGCCAGACGGTCTATGGTAAACTGTACCAGCTGGTCAGGCCCTGACCCCTTTTTTCTAACCGCGCATCTCCCGTGATGATGTTGTGCCTGAAGATGGGTGATGTCAGNAGCACAAAGATCTTACGAAGTATCACATATATAGAGACTAATAACACCACAACCAGCCCTTAATAAANCTTTCCCAGNNTACNGTCAATAATTATTTTACGGGTATTAAATATTCAACTCAGTTTATATATTAGTTCACAGACATAAATAGCAACACTTATATTACTAGAGAAAGTTATTATCTTTCTGTCCCACAAGGACGTGCACCAGTTACATACAGTTACAGTCAGTGATGCGTCTAACTAGTATTCAGTTCACAGTTCCAGATTGTATGCACATAAGAGGGTAATGGAGGAAAAATTATGGCTAAATTCAATGATACCATTGACCTGTACGATGATACAGGCAAACTATTGAAGAGTAATGTGCCGCTGGAGAAGATCAGCCCGCTGATCAACCCGGCAACCAGAAAGATCATCGACCTTACCAAGAGGACGATTGCAGTCAACCTGGGAGGCATCGAGGGCGCCCTGAAGACCGGAAAGGTAGGAAAGGGCCATGTCCTCGGGCGTGAGCTGGACCTTGACATCGTCGGCAACAAGGACGCAGTCATCTCCAAGATCANGGAGATGGTCCAGGTCCAGGANGGCGACGANACCAACATCCGTGAGTTCAGTGGCGGTAAGATGATCCTTGTCGAGGTGCCCAGCGTCCGTCTGGAGGCAGCATCCACTTACGACGCCGCAATCACGGCGGTCGCAGCTGCAACCACCTACGCGATCGTCGAGCAGTTCGATGTCGGACCGTTTGATGCAGCGATGGTCAAGGCGGCCTGCTGGGGTGCTTACCCGCACACCCAGGACATGAAGGGTGCGCAAGTTACGTCGATCCTGAGCATCCCCCAGAACAACGAAGGCCTCGGCTACGCGCTCCGAAACGTCCCGGTCAACCACTTCGTGATGATGACCAACAAGAACGCCATGGAAGGCGCCGCGCTCTCGTCCACCTTTGAGCAGGCAGGGATGTTTGAGATGGGTAACGCCATCGGGCCGTTTGAGCGTGCCCAGCTGCTTACCTACGCCTACCAGGGCCTGAACGCAAACAACCTTGTCTACGACCTCGTCAAGGAGAACGGCGCAACCGGAACGATCGGTACGGTTGTCCAGAGCCTGGTCGAGCGTGCCATCGANGANNNGGTCATCACTCCGGGGAAGAAGGGTGGGTACTTCCAGTACTATGACACCAAGGACCCCATGCTCTGGAACGCCTACACCGCCGCAGGAACCATGGCGGCTACCATGGTCAACTGTGGTGCCGGACGGTTCGCCCAGGCAGTCTCCTCGACGCTCCTGTACTTCAACGACCTGCTTGAGCACGAGACCGGTCTCCCCGGCTGTGACTACGGCCGTGTCATGGGTACCGCTGTCGGGTTCTCGTTCTTCAGCCACTCGATCTACGGTGGCGGCGGTCCCGGTATCTTCAACGGTAACCACGTCGTGACTCGCCACGCAGCAGGTGTGGCCATCCCGTGTGTGGTCGCCGCAGCGGCGCTCGATGCCGGAACCCAGATGTTCTCGCCCGAGAGCACCTCGAAGATCTTCGCCGACACCTACGGCAAGGTCGATGTCTTCAACAAGCCGATCCAGCAGATCGCACAGGGTGTGTAAATAACATAATAGGATACTAATGACTGACGCCATATACCCTCAGGTTCGAATCGTCCCCATGCGGCTCCTCAGGCCCGACACCGCGGAACAACTCCTGAACAAACTTATTCAGGTTGGCGGGATCCGCCGGATGACTATCAATGGACCAAATCTTCCCGCCACCGTTCCATACGGCCCGGCCCGAGGGGAACCTAACCCCCATCCGGACCGTAGGGCCATCCGCGTCGGGGACCAGGACGTCATGCTCCAGATACAGGTCGGAATGGTTATCCTGGAGCTTGAGGACGAATCGTACATCCCGGCCGTCAAGAAAGCAGCAGATGAAACCTTCGCCGACAAGGGTTTCTCCTGCACCGTCCAGCAGGGACGATACATGAAGACCCAGCCGACGTTGTCCGATTACGCCAAGTACGGACCTGATGCCGACAGAGAACTTCTCGGACTTGTCGATCCGAGAAAGAAAGACAGGCCCATTATAATTCAGGGAACCAAGTGAGATGCCTATCGGAAGAGTAACCCAGGTCGTCGACTGCCGCGAGAGCATGGGGATGGGCAAAGGAGGGGGTCTCGCCCAGCGCGGGACCATCTCCGAAACCAGGTCCCCGGATGTGATCGTGGTCGGGATGTCCCCCGGCCGCAGACACGTGACAAAACCAGTCTGCGACATAACCTCCGGCCTCAGGAGGGAGGGGGCAGAGTTCTCCGTAACCACGCTCGTCCTGAATGCAGGCAGCGGGGTTCCGGCGGACTCGCCCATCGCGGGTCACGTCCTCGGAGCTTATTTCGGGTTAACGGAGAAAGAGGTCGCCCAGATCGAGCAGCACAAGGTCGCCATCCTGCACCACGGGAACGTCCGTTCCCACGTGGTGCAGAAGGTTCGATTTATCCTTGAGCACGCTGACATCAAGGCGATCGTCGTCTCCCAGGTCCCGATCGACTTCGAAGACCTCGCAAAAGAGGGAGTCAAAACAGCGGTGGTCATGCCGCCGCCTGACCGGGTGAAGACGAAAGGCATCGTGATGGATATCGTCAGCGGTGTGACCCGGGGCCAGACACCAAGCAGAGAGAAATTGGCGGAAGTCATTCGCGCCGTTATGAGAGTATTAAAAAACCCAACATGAATGAAGGTGAGTGAAACAATGGCATACAAGCCCCAGTATGGACCGGGGACATCCAAGGTCGCCGAGAACCGGCGCAAACAGATGAACCCCAACCAGAAACTTGAAAAGCTGCGTGATGTGACAGATGAAGACATTGTGCTGCTCCTCGGCCACAGGGCACCTGGAGCCGCCTATCCGACGGCCCACCCGCCGCTCGCCGAGCAGCAGGAGCCCGACTGTCCCATCAGGAAGATTGTAACGCCGACGGAGGGTGCGAAGGCCGGAGACCGTGTCCGCTACATCCAGTTTACAGACTCGATGTTCTTCGCGCCCTGCCACCCATACCAGCGAACCTATACCGAGTGCTACCGCTTCCGCGGTATCGACCCCGGAACGCTCTCCGGTCGTCAGATCCTTGAGTGCCGTGAGCGTGACCTCGAAAAGTACGCGAAAGATCTTATCAACACCGAGCTCCTCGATCCAGCACGTACCGGCATCCGTGGTGCGACCGTGCACGGTCACTCGCTCCGTCTTGATGAAAACGGTATGATGTTCGATATGCTCCAGAGGCGTGTTCTTGGCGAGGACGGCATCGTCCGCCACGTCAAGAACCAGATCGGCGAGCCGCTCGACCGTGCTGTTGAGATCGGCAAGCCCATGGACGAGAAGTGGCTCAAGGCTCACACGACGATCTTCCACTCACTCGGCGACGTCGCGTTCCGTGACGACCAGGAGTACATCGAGTACGTCCAGCGTATCCACACGCTACGGACGAAATACGGATTCCTTCCCAAGGAGTGATTGAGAAATGGCAAAGATTGAGAGAACCCAGAAACTGTTCCTGAAATCCCTCAAGGAGAAGTTCCGGGGGCAGGATATCGCGGGAGACACGGCCAAGTACCACGTATTCGATGGTATTCGTCAGTCCCCCCGTAAGATGGAATTTTTGAAGGCAGGCCAAGCCGTCGCGATGGACCGTGGCATCCCGATGTACGACCCTGAGCGCTGCCACCTCGGCGGTATCCCGCTGGGCCAGCGCCAGCTGATGACCTACGAGCTCTCCGGTACCGGTGTCTTCGTGGAGGGTGACGACCTGCACTTCGTCAACAACGCTGCCATGCAGCAGTTCTGGGATGACATCAGGAGGACAGTCATCGTCAACATGGACCTCGCTCACCAGACCCTGCAGAAGCGTCTGGGCAAGGAGGTTACCCCGGAGACGATCAACGAGTACCTCCACGTCCTGAACCACGCCATGCCCGGCGCAGCCGTCGTCCAGGAACACATGGTCGAGACCCACCCCGGCCTCGTCGATGACTGTTACGTCAAGGTCTTCACCGGCGACCAGGAACTCGCCGACGATCTCGAACCCCAGTTCGTCATCGATGTCGAGAAGCTCTTCCCCGCCAAGCAGGCTGAGGCACTCTCTGCCGCCGTAGGGAAGGCCCTCTGGCAGGCAATCCACATCCCGACCACGGTCGTCCGGACATGTGACGGTGCAACGACCTCCCGGTGGTCTGCGATGCAGATCGGGATGTCCTTCATCGCCGCCTACCGGATGTGCGCCGGTGAGGCAGCCGTCGCTGACCTCTCCTATGCCGCCAAGCACGCAGGTGTCATTCAGATGGCCTCGCTCCTGCCTGCCCGGCGTGCCCGTGGCCCGAACGAGCCCGGTGGTCTGGCATTCGGTCTCTTCTCCGATATCATCCAGGCAAACCGGAAGTACCCGAACGACCCAGCCAGGGCCTCTCTCGAGGTCGTCGGCGCCGGAACCATGCTCTACGACCAGATCTGGCTTGGCTCCTACATGTCCGGAGGTGTCGGGTTCACGCAGTACGCGACCGCGGCCTACACCGACAACATCCTCGATGAGTTCACCTACTACGGTATGGACTACATCAAGGACAAGTACAAGGTCGACTGGAAGAACCC
>JGI24709J26583_10004067_pt1 | contig 11201 bp, 11 predicted proteins | sample BioPla2DNA1_FD_26583 | JGI IMG/M metagenome (IMG submission 26583) | reverse complement strand
TATTTTTATTGTTGTGGTTTGTTATGTCAAAAATTATTAATTTAGAATTAATTCTTCCAACCCCATATAATACAATCAAATCTTTATTCTTCCTGTTAAATCATAATGAATTTTGGGTAGCGGTTAGTAATACGCTTGCTAACTCCTTAATTAGTTATTGTTATTCATTATTGGCGGCTTTTTTGCTTGCTATTTTAGGTCACATTATATTTTACGTCCAAAAAATATTAAATCCTATTATTTCTATATTACGTTCGATCCCTACAATGGCTATCATATTACTTCTTCTAATTTGGTTTAATTCTAAAATTGCGCCTATGATAATTTCAGCGCTAGTTGTATTTCCTCTTCTTTATTCTTCCTTCAATAACGCTTTAAAACAGGTCTCAGTAGAACTAATTGATATGTCCAATTATTATAATGTACCTAAATTTAGACAGATAACTTATTTGTATATACCGTCTATGATGCCTACAACGCTTTCTGCAATACAAAGCACTATATCGTTAAATTTAAAGGTTTTGATTGCTGCTGAAGTTTTAGCTGCGACCAAAGATAGTATAGGAAGAATGATGCAGACAGCGAAGTTATATCTCGATACTGCTGAATTGATTGCGTGGACAGTTGTTGCTATTGTATTAGGTGCTCTCTTGGAAAGTATTATTGCTTTTATTAAATATATTGTTGTTAGGAGAACGGGTAATGGAAGTTAGTAATATATCTCAGAGATATGGAGATAGAGTAATTTTTGACAATTTTTCATATGTATTTCCCGAGAATAAGGTTACAGTAATATTAGGGCATTCAGGGGTAGGAAAGTCTACTTTACTGAAAATAATTAGTGGTACGATTAAGTATGATGGGGAAGTTATCAATAGCAAAGGTAAAGGTTCTATTGTCTATGCTGAACAGAGGTTGTTACCTAATTTAACTGTGATAAACAATTTACACTATATTATGAAAGGTATAGAGAGAGATAAATTAATCAGAACGAAACTTATTGAAAACACACTTGAAGAATTAGATATTTTAAAATATAAGGATACATATCCACAACAACTCTCAACAGGAATGGCACAAAGAGTAGCTCTAGCTAGAGCGTTCTTATTTCCATCAAAAGTAATGTTAATGGACGAGCCATTTAGAGGGTTAGATATTGGTATGCGAGTAAAATTAATAGATAAATACACCCAAATGTGGCAAAAGAACCATAAAACTGTTATCTGGGTTACACACGATGTTAATGAGGCAATTTTACTTGCTCATAGGCTCATAATAATAGGAGGAGCACCAGCAAAAATTATCTATGAGGAGAATATTAATATCCCTCATCATCTCCGATATTCAGACGAAAACATAAATTATATTCATTCAAAAATTATTAATTTTTTTCATAGTAATATTTTTTAAAATTCCTTAATTATATCTTAGATACAATGTATTTTGTATATAGTTTGACTTAAAGTGTTGGCTTGGGATAGAATCAAACCATGAGAGTTATTGGTTTTGACCCAGGATATGGACGGTTGGGCTTTGGCGTTGTCGATTCGCAAGAAGGAAAGTGGCGATTAGTTTCTTACGGCACTATTATTACTCATAAAGATGATGCTTTTTTGGATAGATTGAAATATATTGGTGATCAAATTAAGGAGTTAATAGATAGGTTTAAACCCCAGGAAGTTTCAGTTGAGGAGTTGTTTTTTCAAAAGAATACCAAAACTGCTATGAAAGTAGCCGAGGCTAGAGGTGTGATATTATATGTTTGCGCACAAAATAATTTACCTACTTTTGAATATACGCCTCTACAAGTAAAACAATCTCTTACAGGCTATGGAAAAGCAGAAAAACAACAAATTCAAGAAATGGTGAAATTAATGCTTAGGCTTGATAAAATTCCAAAACCTGATGATGCAGCCGATGCAATTGCTATAGCATTAACACATATACAAAACAATAAATTATTCAGACATTGAAAGAAGTTTTTAATTGTGAATAATTAATAAAAAGAGGTGGATAAATGATCAGTTTTTTGAGAGGCAAGTTAATTCAATTAAATGATGACAGTTTAGTTATTGATATTAATGGTATTGGCTTCGATATAATAGTTTCACAAAATACTCTAGATAAATTTACGGATTTATATTCTGTTATAAGTATTTATACATACCTTGTGGTGCGAGATGATAGTTTAGTTCTATATGGGTTTTCATCAATTGAAGAAAAAAAGATGTTTTTAAATTTAATAACTGTTGCTGGTGTTGGGCCAAGAGTTGCAATTAGTATTCTTTCAGGTATGCCATTAAAATCTTTAGCATTAGCAATAGTCTCTGAAGACTCTACAACTTTAGCAAAAATTAAAGGGATAGGAAAAAAGACTGCGGAGCGACTTATTGTCGATCTTAAGGAGAAGATAATTAAAGATAATGCTTCATTGGTCACACAATTAGGAGAGGTTACCGATAGTGAAAGTCAAATAATAAATGAAGCGATTGAAGCACTTGCCTCTCTAGGTATTGCTAGAGCAGATGCTATGGTTGCAATTAACAAAAGTAAAGAAGATAATTGGGATGGTACGCTAGAATCACTAATTTATAATGCGCTTAGAAGTATGAATAAATACTAAAGATTCTGTAATATTATTAGAAAATAAAGGGGATATCAAGTAAGTATGCAAGAAGATATGAGTTCCAGTAATAGATATGTATCTATGGAAATTATTGAAAATGAAACTATAGATAGTGAAAATGTTTTAAGACCACTGTCATTAAAAGAATTTATTGGGCAGGAAGATTTTAAGCATAATCTCAAGATATATATACAAGCCGCTAAAGAGAGGAATGAATCTCTAGACCATGTTTTACTGTATGGACCTCCAGGCATAGGCAAAACAACCTTAAGCCGCATAATCGCACGCGAGTTAGATGTTGATTTTAAAATAGTTTCGGGGCCTTCACTAACCAACTTAAGTGAATTAGCCTCTCTACTAACGTCATTATCGACAAACTCTGTGCTTTTCATAGATGAAATACACAGGCTGAATCATATTGTAGAAGAAGCATTATATCCTGTTATGGAAGATTTTATGTTTGATATGTTTATTGGGAAAGGTCCTGCTGCACGATCAATAAGACTCCCAATTAATAAGTTTACATTGATTGGGGCGACTACGAAGGCGGGAAATATTTCCTCCCCGCTAAGAGATCGTTTTGGGATAATTAAACGATTAGACTTATACACTCCTGAAGAACTTAAAACCATAATCAAGAGATCTTCCCACATTTTAGATGTTAAAATAGATGAAGATGCCGCTTTAGAATTAGCGATTCGTTCAAGGGGGACTCCTCGAATAGCTAATAGGTTTTTAAAAAGAATAAGAGATTTTGCTCAACACGAGAATTCTGATACTATAACTTTGAAAATAGCGAAACACGCCTTATCAAGATTGGGGGTTGATAGTCTTGGTTTAGATGATGTTGATAGAGTTATTTTAACCACTATTATCGAAAAGTATGGAGGTGGTCCTGTTGGACTTGAAACTATTTCTGCCGCTAGTGGTGAAGAAGCTGTCACGATTGAAGATATATATGAGCCTTATCTAATGCAAATTGGTTTTGTAGCAAGAACTCAAAGAGGAAGGACTTGTACAAAACTAGCCTATGAACACCTTAATATCCCAATGAATGATGACTATGCATATAATTTATTAACATGGAAAAAGGAAAACAATGAAAGAAATGACTAGTGAACAACATTGTTCTGCTTTAACAAAAGAAGATTTTTTTTATGTTCTTCCTAATGAATTAATAGCACAATCACCAGTTGTACCAAGAGACTCTTCTCGGTTGTTAGTATATGACAAAAACACGCAGGAGTTACAACATTCTATATTTTCGAATATTATTACTTGGCTAAAACAAGGTGATTTATTAGTAATTAATAATACCAAGGTAATACCAGCGAGAATATTCGCTCTTGACGAAAACGGGCGCAAATATGAAATTCTGTTATTAAGACGACTAAACTATACGGACTGGGAAGCTCTGTTAAAACCTGCTAGAAAAGCAAAGATAGGGCAAAAACTTATTGTCAATGAAAAATTATTTATAATAATAAACTCCATAGATCAAGAAACTGGGGTGAGACAGATTTCGTGCAGGTTTGATGGCGTTTTTGAAGACATTTTATCAAAATTGGGAGAAATGCCATTACCACCATATATAACTAAAAAACTTGATGATTCTGATAAGTATCAAACGGTATATGCAAAAAACTTAGGTTCAGCTGCCGCTCCAACAGCGGGATTACACTTTACTAGTAGCCTTTTAACGACAATAGAAAACATGGGCGTTGAAATAGTGGAAATATTTTTACATGTTGGGTTAGGGACATTTAGGCCCGTAAAAGTTTCTAAAATTGAAAAACATGTTATGCATAAGGAGCATTATGAAATATCTGAAGATGCCGCTCGTTCAATTAATAAAGCGAAGTTGGAAGGGCGAAGAATTATAGCTGTAGGAACAACATCAGTCAGAGCCTTAGAATCATCAGCTAATGAAATGAATGAAGTAGTGCCTGGAATTAATGATACAAATATTTTTATATATCCACCATATAAATTTAAAATTGTCGATGCAATAATTACAAACTTTCATCTTCCTGAAAGTACATTATTGATGTTAGTGTCTGCATTTATTGGAAGAGAAAAAACGTTAGAATTGTATGATATTGCCATAAAAGATAAATATAGATTTTTTAGTTTTGGAGATGCAATGTTCATAAAGTAAATATAGATACTTGTGTTATAGTGTAGTGAGGTGAGTAATTGTTTTCATATAAAATAGTAAAGGTTTGTCAACAATCTAAAGCGAGAATAGGTATACTTTCAACGCCATCGGGTAAGATTGAAACCCCGGTTTTTATGCCTGTAGGCACAAACGGAACTGTAAAAACATTAACCCCAGAAGAATTGACTGAAATAGGAAGCCAAATTATATTATCAAACACATACCACCTTTATCTTAGGCCTGGCATGGAAATCTTAAATAATGCAGGCGGACTACATAAATTTATGAATTGGAATAAGCCTATCTTAACAGATAGTGGTGGGTTCCAAGTGTTTTCTTTATCTAGAATGAGAAAAGTTACAGATGAAGGTGTCAAGTTTTCTAGTTATCTAGATGGCAGCACGCATTTCATAACGCCAGAAAAAGCTATAGAGATTCAAAAAATCATTAATAGTGATATAATTATGGCATTTGATGAGTGTACTAAGAGTGGTACTAGTTACAAGGATAGCAAAACAGCAGTCGATAGAACATTAAGGTGGTTNGAGCGATGTTATAATGTCGCTACAAACGACCACCAACTACTTTTTCCCATTGTACAAGGCAACATGTTTAAAGACTTAAGGATTGAGAGTATTGAAAAAACACTTAGGTATTGTAAATGTGGAATAGCAATTGGAGGTCTTTCCGTAGGCGAAGAAAGTCATATAATGTACGAAGTACTAGATGTTTTGAGACCATATTATCCTGAGAGTATGCCTAGATACTTGATGGGCGTGGGAAGCCCTGACTATATCGTAGAAGGTGTCTGTCGTGGGATAGACATGTTTGATTGTGTTCTTCCAACTAGACTAGGACGCAATGGTACTGCTATGACAATGAAGGGGAATATGACTATACGCAATGCTATTTATAAAAATGATTTTTCACCAATTGAAGACGAATGTGATTGTTACACTTGTCAAAATTATTCAAGAGCATATTTAAGGCACCTTATAAATGCCGACGAAGCTTTAGGAGGAAGACTTATTTCGTTACATAATATACGGTTACTACACAGGTTGGTAGAGAAAATTAAAGATGCAATTAAATCCGATTCATTATTAACCTTTAGAGACGCGTTTATGAGTAAATATCAATCTAGAATAGATAAGTTAGATTAACACGCTAACAAAAGTACATGTTACAGAAGCATTACATTTTGAAAACATAAATCCATATAATATAATAAAAGATAAATAATACTTGCAACAACGGACTATTCATGATAGACTAAAAAAAACATTTAGGAGATAATACAATGTTTGATGGTAATAATTGGATTNNTCTAGTAATTTTAGGTGCATTTTTTGTTGTCATGATAGTNATGACTATAATACCTCAAAGAAAACAAAAAAAACAATATCAATCAATGATGGATAGTTTGAAAGTAGGGGACAAAGTTATGACGACCGCAGGTATAATTGGAACTATTAAGGTTATCAATGCNGACACAGATAGAGTTACTCTAGATATAGGAACAGAGGAGAATCCAGTTGAGATAGTTGTGGTTAAAGGTGCTATTAGAAACAAACTATAAAAAAGTGTTTATTTGTTTGTCTAATAATTGAAGGGTTGCAATATTGCAACCCTTTTTATGTTGGCATTGAATTGCCTAATATGATATAATTTCGACATTAATTAATAAGAGGTGTTTTTATGAAGCATATTAAAATTATTTCAAATAATATTTTTGAGAAAGATCATCAAACAAACTGTAAGGAATGTCAATCTAGTTGTCAATCCGCATGTAAAACTAGTTGTACTGTTGGCAATCAAAGTTGCGCTAGAGAGGAAAAGATTAATAAAAAAGAGGCAGACATCATAAAGTAATTGATTCACACCTTTTCATACCAACACAAAAATGATACCCTTTATTTTTTATGGGATATAGAAAGCGGTAGTTTACATGTTGTAGACTATTTAGCTTTTTTGGTGTGTAAAGAACATTATGGATTACCGTTGTCAGAAAAAGAAAAAACTGATTACACCTCCTTTTTAATGTCAAATAAAAAAATAGCTTTAGATGAAATTTTGATTTTAGAAGGAAAGGGATTATTAAATAGTGAGCCTAAAGTTACAAATTATGTAAAATCTACATCCCTTGTAAAATCATTGTGTTTGAACATATGCCATGATTGTAATCTTAGATGCAAATATTGTTTTGCTAAGGATGGAACATATAATACTTCAAAAGATTACATGTCTCCTGAAGTTGGCATCAAAGCAGTAGATTTTTTATTAGTAAATAGCAAGTCAATACGTAATGTGGAGATTGATTTTTTTGGCGGCGAACCAATGTTAAACTTGCAGACTGTTAAAAAAGTCATATCGTATGCCAGGAGTAAAGAAAAAGAACATAATAAACTATTCCATTTTACCTTCACAACAAATTGTACTTTGCTATCTGAAAAAAGTATGGATTTTCTTAACGAGCAAATGGTTAACGTAGTTTTGAGTTTAGATGGTAGGCAAACAACTCATGATAAAGTAAGGTTAGATAAATATGGAAAAGGCTCCTACGACACAGCTCTAAAAAACGCGAAGGCGTTCAAAGAAATAAGAGGCGATAAACAGTATTACGTAAGAGGGACATTTACTTCTCTCAATTTAGACTTTTGTAAAGATATTTTCGCTCTGGCTGAAGAGGGTTTTGACCAAATTTCAATTGAGCCAGTAGTTTTACCAGAAGATCACCCATTAGCAATTAAAAAAGAGCATTTAGATAGGATTTTCAAAGAATATGATTTTTTTGCTGATAAATATTTAGAATCTAGGCGTTTAAATAGATGGTTTAACTTCTTTCATTTCATGATAGATTTAAATAATGGCCCATGTGTTAACAAAAGACTAAGTGGTTGCGGAGCTGGCACAGAATACCTCGCTATTAGTCCAACAGGAGAGATTTATCCTTGTCACCAGTTTGTTGGGAATAAAGAGTTTGTCATAGGCAATGTATATGATGGAATAATATGTCAAGATATAAGAAAAACCTTTTCTAAAAATACAATTTTTTCTAAGTCACACTGTGAAAATTGTTTTGCTAAATACTTTTGTGGTGGAGGCTGCGTCGCTAACGCTTACAATTTAACAGGGAATTTAAACGGAGAATATGAAATAGGTTGTATGCTGACTAAAAAAAGATTAGAACTTAGTTTAGCCATTTGGGCTGTTGAAAAACTTTCTCTCCAATAAAGAGGGTGTTGTTAACTAAACCTATGTGTGTGGATAAAAGCCTTGCGTTAGATTATTTTATTGACTAATATTATAAGGCAATATATACTATTTATAGATTTTAAAATGGAGATATAATAGTCGTGCGAAAAAACAATATAACAAAAAAGACTACAGATTGGAAAGCATATAAAAAAAGTACTGCTATAATTATTTTAATAGTTGTACTATTAATTGCTACCACTTTTGCAGTTTTTATATTCCCATTAAATAGCAAAGACTCATTTAAGATTGGGAATAGCAACTATGATTTTTATTGGATAGCAAAATCCATTAAACTAGGTCTGGATTTAGAAGGTGGTATATATGCTGTATATGAAGCTGATTTATCGCAGTTTTCCAATGCTGAAGATAAAAACAATGCTATAGATGGAACTATTTCCAACTTAAAGTCTCTACTATTTAACGAGAGTTATCCAGAGTCGACAGTTACAAGACAGGGAGAAAACCAAATACGAGTCGAAGTGCCTTCTATTCAGGATACGGACCGTTTAATTGAGCTGTTAGGAGAGCCTGCTGTCCTTGAGTTTAAAGATGAATCTGGCACTGTTTTGGTAACAGGAAGCAAGCATCTAGAAAATGCCTCGGCTCGTATATACGAAGGACAGCATATAATCGCGCTAACATTCAATGCGGAAGGTGCTAAATTATTTGCAGAGGCTACTGAAAAAAATATAGGCAAGACAATAGGAATATTTATTAATGGCGAAAAAATCATGGAACCTAAGGTAAATGTTGCTATTACTGATGGGAATGCTATTATTCAAGGAAATTATAATCAACAAACGGCCAAAGAGATGGCTACTAAAATCAATGCAGGAACATTTGCAGTTAATCTTTCACCCATATCTGCGGCGCCAATTTCTCCTACATTAGGGCAAGATGCTATGAAAGCAAGTATAATTGCTGGTATCGTGGGATTAGCATGTATTATGCTATTTTTGATACTCTATTATAGAGGATTAGGCTTAGCAGCTGCGACTGCACTTATCATTTATAGCATAATGTATATTTACTTATTAGCGTTGATACCCTGGGTCCAGCTGACATTACCATCTATTGCAGGTATTATTCTTAGCATAGGAATGGCAGTGGACGCTAATATAATTATTTTCGAAAGAATAAAAGAAGAAAAGCGCTTAGGAGGCCTAGGAAAGGGCATACCTAGTTCTGTTGCAATTGGTTTTAAAAAAGGTCTCCCTGCAATAATAGATGGGAATGTAACAACCATACTTGGTGCAATAGTAATGATAATTTTTGGTGCGGCATCAATCAAAGGATTTGGTATTACATTATTGATAGGAAACTTATTATCTATGTTCTCAGCATTAGTAATCACTAGACTTTTCATAAATTGTTTCTTGTCCTTAAATAATGAAAATGAAGCTTTTTACGCTTTATCCTTTAAGGAGGTAAAAAATGAAAAAAAGAAAGCGTAATGATGTAATAAATAGTGGGTTAGATCAAGTTCTTGGTGTTAAAACAAAAATGAAGATATTTCAAAATGCTCCATATTGGTTCATTTTACCGTTAGCAATAATTTTTATTGCTTTGGTTTGTGGCACCGTATATAGTCAAACGGGTAATAAATATGATGGATTTGCAAATGTTGGTGTTGATTTCAAAGGTGGTACAGTATTAACAGTTGAAATGACGGGAATTAAAAGTGGAGATAAAAACAAGGCTGTTGATTCAATATTAGATATAATTACGGCTGAAGGGTTACAGGTTACTTCTAATCAATCTAGTGGTTCAAATATAGTAATTATAAGATATCCTAATTCAGTTATCAAAGCAGATGGAAGCATTGAAAACCTTAACACTACTGACAAGACACCACAAATGCTAACAATTAATAGCAACTTAGAAGATAAAATAACTTTAATGCTCACAAATGATTATGGAGCAGATAAAGACATCTCAGCAAATGCCGAATTGATTAATGCAACAGCGAGCTCTGATCTAATTAAAAAAGCAGCCTTATCTGTAGGCATAGCATTAGCAATAATGCTCATTTATACGGCAATAAGGTTTGATTTTTTCAGTGGGCTTTCAGCACTTATAATGCAAGTTAATGATATTATAATAATGATGGCATTTGTAATTATATTTAGAGTGCAAATCAATTCTGCAATAATAGCGGGACTGATTACAATTGTTGCATACTCAATCAATAATACATTACTTATCTTTGATAGAATTAGAAGTAACTCTGCAACAGTTAAAACACAAAACTTAAAGTTTATTCCGGGGGAGCTTGTTGACTTATCAGTAACCCAAAGCCTGACGCGAATGATTTTTTCTTCTCTTACAACACTATTGACCATTTCTATATTAGTTATGATGGGTGTTAGAGCATTAACAGAGTTTGCCTTACCTATAATATTTGGTATTTTATCTGGGTTATATTCTTCTTTGTTTTTAGCTCCAAGCATTTGGGGAACATTAATGACACTAAAATTAAATAGGACACCTAAAAAATTAAAGACAGCTAAACGTAGATAGATGATATAAGCCCGTAGTAATATACGGGCTGTTTTTTATGCCTAGACTTTAAATTATGAATATTAATTATAGCAAAAACATGATAAAACTTCTTCATAATAGAGGATTATATGATCCTTTAGATATTGAATCTTTTTTGTTTCCATCGCTAAATATATTGGAAAAATCCAACAAATTAATCAACATGGATAATGCAACTGAGTTAATTATGAGTCATATAATTAAGAAAAACAAGATATTAGTATACGGGGATTATGACTGTGACGGCATCGGAGCTGCGGCCATTATTTATTTAGCACTAAAGAAAAAAAATGTAAAAGTAGATGTTTTTTTACCTCAAAGAGAAGAGGACGGATATGGCTTAAATATAGATACTCTAAAACAAGTTTTACCAAAGTATAAGCCTAATTTATTAATTACGGTAGACTGTGGAATTCAATCAAACAAAGAAGTTAACTATTTAAAAAGCCTAAATATTGATGTGATTATAACTGACCATCATGAGCCTGGCAAAACAATTCCAGACTGCATTGTTGTTAATCCTAAAATACAAAATAAGATTGAAGATGAACTTTCTGGAGCTGGTGTCGCGTTTATGCTTATTAAATCATTGTTTGGTTTTGAATATGCAAAAGAATA
>JGI24709J26583_10004064_pt1 | contig 11209 bp, 14 predicted proteins | sample BioPla2DNA1_FD_26583 | JGI IMG/M metagenome (IMG submission 26583) | reverse complement strand
GGACTTAACATAGGTGTAAGTACATCATCTTTTGTTCCTAAGCCCTTTACGCCTTTTCAATGGGAAGCACAGGACAGTATTGAGATGTTAAAGGAAAAACAACAGCATTTAAAAGAAAAAATAAAAAGTAAATATATAAAATATAGCTGGCATGACCCGGATTTAAGCTTTTTAGAGGCTGTTTTGGCAAGAGGGGATAGAAGGCTTGGAAAAGTACTTTATACTGCATTTAAAAAGGGGTGTAAATTTGACAGCTGGGGGGAACATTTTAAATTCGACAGCTGGATGGAGGCTTTTGAGCAATGTGGCATAGATCCTCATTTCTATGCAAATAGAAAAAGGGATTTTGACGAAATTTTCCCTTGGGATCATATAGATGTGGGTGTGACAAAAGAGTTTTTAAAAAGGGAAAATGAAAAGGCTTACTCAGAAGAAACTATCCCTAACTGCAGAGTTAAATGTACAGGATGTGGAGCTGCAGTTTTTAATGGAGGTATCTGTAAATGAGTAGCATTAGAACAAAATTTATACGTGGTGAGGAAGTAAAATTTATTTCTCATTTAGATTTAATGAAAGTGTTTGAAAGAGCTTTAAGAAGGTCTGGAATTCCTATACTTTATTCGAAGGGATTTAATCCACATCCCCAGTTGGTTTTTGGATTGCCCTTATCAGTAGGAGTGACAAGTGAATCAGAGTATTTAGATTTAGAACTTGAAGAACCTATAAATGTTCATGAGTTTATGGACAAGTTGAATAACTGTCTTCCTAAAGGAATAAGGCTTATAGATGCAAAAGAAAAAAAGACAAAAGAAAACATTATGGCGTCTGTTGTTGCTGCATCATATGAAATTTTAGTTACTTTAGCTAAATTCAACCTAAATGAAGCAAAAGATTTGATGGACAGATTTATGAAGCTAGAAGAGATAGTTGTAAAAAAACAGACTAAAAGAAAAATTAAAGATGTTGATATAAGACCAATGATTTACAGTGTAGACATTAAAACAATAGATACTAAAGCATTTATTTGCAAAACAAATAAACAAAGTGAAAACAATATTTTTTGTTTTTCAGCACTCTTGAGTGCAGGAAGTTCTGCAAATTTAAAACCAGTGCTTTTAATAGAAGCATTAAATAATATTTTTGATACTGATTTTGATATTATAAAGATACATCGAACAGGCCTTTTTATTGGTAGTAGAGACAAGCTTTTAAATCCGTTAGATTGAATAATTGCAATATGAGGTGGTCAAAAAATGGTTAGTGAAATTATAGTTGATGTAGGGTTAAATGAGAGAAGAGTAGCTCTTTTAGAGGATAAGGAATTAGTAGAAATCTTTATTGAAAGAAATGACTCGGAAAGACTGGTAGGAAATATCTACAGAGGTAAAGTAAGTAGTGTTTTACCAGGAATGCAGGCTGCCTTTATAGATATTGGCTATGAGAAAAATGCTTTTTTATATGTTAGAGATGCAGTTCCACAAAAAGAATTTAGTGAAGATGAAGAAGATGTTTATAGCGATGTGAGGAGTTATAATATTGAAGAGATATTAAGACCAGGACAAGAAATAACTGTACAGGTTAAAAAAGAGCCTATTAGTACAAAAGGTCCTAGGGTTACAACTCATATAACTCTTCCAGGAAGGCAATTGGTGCTGCTTCCTAATGCAGACTATGTAGGTATTTCTAGAAGGATAGAAGATGAAGATGAAAGAGCTAAACTCAAAAAAATAGCTGAAAAAATTAAGCCTGAGAATATGGGGCTTATTGTACGGACAGTTTCAGAAGGAAAGAGAGAAGAAGACTTTAAAAATGATATAAACTTTTTAGTTAAGTTGTGGAAAAAAATAAAGCAAAAAGAACAGTCAGGACCTGTCCCACGATGTATTCATAAAGATGTAAATGTAATTTATAGAACTATAAGAGATATTTTTACCTGGAATATAGATAGATTTGTTATTAATGATAGAAAGGAATACAATAAAGTACTTGAATGGGTTGAGATGATTTCACCAGCCCTAAAGTTAAGAGTTGAGTATTTTAATAAAAATATAGATTTATTTGAAAGCTATCAAATTGATACAATGCTTGCAAAAGCATTAGCAAAGAAAATATGGCTTAAATGTGGTGGATATTTGATTATTGAAAGAACAGAAGCACTGACAGTTATTGATGTAAATACAGGAAAGTATGTTGGGGTTAACAATCTTGAAGATACTGTTTTGAGAACTAATAAAGAAGCTGCAAAAGAAATTGCAAAACAGATTAGGTTAAGAGATATTGGGGGCATAATTGTCATTGATTTTATTGATATGAATGAAGCTGAACACAAAGTAGAAATAATGAAGATTTTAGAAGAAGCATTAAAAAAGGACAGAACCAAAACCACTGTTGTTGATATGACAAAATTAGGACTTATAGAAATGACAAGAAAGAATGTAAGAGAGGGATTTGAATCAGTTGTGATGCAGCAGTGTCCTTATTGTGAAGGAAGAGGAAAGATATTGTCATCAGAATCTGTTGCAAGAAATGTTGAAAAGGAAATAAGAAAGTATTTCACACAAACAATTGCATCTGCTATTGAGGTAGAAGTTCATCCTTCTGTGGCAGAAATATTGTTAGGCAAAAATGATGGAAATCTTTCTAGAATTGAAAATGCCTTTAATAAAAGAATTGTAATAAAAGCTTCAGAAGATGTGAAGCATGAAGATATGTTTATAAAAGAAATTGATCCAGATAACTTATTGACATAGCCGGATTGTTATGTTAAAATGCTATGGTGGCCGCACGATACAGGTTTTAAAAAAAGCAAATGATAAATGTATTTATTATTGCTACCTTTTATCGGCGAGACTGGATAGGGAGGTGTTTTTATGTATGCTATAATAGAAAATGGTGGAAAACAGTATAAAGTTCAAGAAGGAGATGTACTTTTTTTAGATAGGATATCTGGAGAAGAAGGAACATCCGTGACTTTTGACAAAGTGCTTGCAGTTTTAGATGGAGATAAAGCAAATTTTGGAGATCCATTTGTAAAAAATGCAACAGTTACAGGTCAAATACTAGGACATGGCAAAGACAAAAAAATAATTGTTTTTAAATTTAAAGCTAAAAAAGGCTATAAAAGAAAACAAGGCCATAGACAACCACATACAAAAGTAAAAATTGAAAAAATTAATGCATAGGTTTGAAAAATGATTAAAATCAATGTAGTCAGAGATAAAAACAACAATATCCAAAAGTTCACAGTAAAAGGTCATGCAGACTTTTCAGAACCAGGAAGTGATATTGTCTGTGCAGCAATATCTACATTAGCATATACTGCAGTGGGTGCCATGAAGAATATGGTTAGAATAGATGACTATATAGAAAAAGATGGTTACATGGAGTGTACAGTACCACAAAATATTTCTGACGAAAAGAGAAAAGTTGCTAATATTATTTTAGAAACTATAGTGTTAGGATTTAAACAAATTGAGTTTTCATATAGGAAATATGTATCGGTATTAGATAAGGAGGTGTGACCGATGATTATGATGAAAGTGAATTTGCAATTATTTGCCCAGAAAAAAGGGGTAGGTAGTTCAAAGAACGGACGTGATAGTGAGTCAAAAAGACTGGGTGTAAAAAGAGGGGATGGACAGTTAGTTAAAGCTGGTAATATATTAGTAAGACAGCGAGGAACAAAAATTCATCCAGGTGATAATGTTGGCAGAGGTAGTGATGATACACTTTTTGCACTTTCTGATGGAAGAGTTAAGTTCTCTAGATTGGGTAAAAACAGAAAACAAGTAAGTATTATTCCTGCATAAATAGAAATTTAAAAATCTCGGTGTCAACCGAGATTTAATTTTTATATATGAGAAATACTATAATAAGTTGATTAATAAAGTTTTATTGCTGATATGGAGTTGAGGGATAATGTTTATAGATAGTGCAAAAATAAAAATTAAAGCTGGAAATGGCGGAAATGGCACAGTGTCTTTTCGACGAGAAAAGTATGTACCTAAAGGTGGTCCAGATGGAGGAGATGGCGGTAAAGGTGGTAGCATAGTTTTTCTAGTGGACTCAGGACTTAGAACTTTGCAAGATTTTAGGTATAAAAGAAAATATAGGGCAGAAGATGGCCAAAATGGAGGAAAAGCCAACCGAACTGGGAAAGATGGTGAAGACCTTATAGTAAAAGTGCCTCCGGGAACGTTAGTAAAAGAAGAAGAAACAGGCAGAATTATTGCGGATATGGTAGAACACGGTGAAAAAGTTATCATTGCAAAAGGTGGTAAAGGTGGAGCGGGTAATCAGCATTTTGCCACTCCTACAAGACAGGTTCCTAATTTCGCTAAACCGGGAGAAGAAGGAGAAGAGCTTTCTGTTATTTTAGAGTTAAAACTTTTGGCAGATGTAGGGCTTATTGGATTTCCTAATGTGGGAAAATCTACAATTCTATCTGTTGTTACTTCTGCTGTACCTAAAATCGCCAATTATCATTTTACAACAATAACCCCAAACTTAGGAGTCGTTGACTTAAAAGATAATAGTTTTGTTTTAGCAGATATTCCGGGAATAATAGAGGGTGCCCATGAAGGTGTTGGATTAGGGCATGAGTTTTTAAAACATATTGAAAGAACAAAGCTTTTAATTCATGTGGTTGATATATCTGGCTCAGAGGGAAGAGATCCTTTAGAGGATTTTGAAATTATTAATGATGAACTTAAAAAATACAATAAAGAATTATCTGAAAGACCTCAGATAGTTGCTGCTAATAAAATAGATATTATAGAAGATTTTGAAGAGAAGTTAAAAGAGTTTAAAGAAGTTATTGAGCCAAGAGGATGTAAGGTGTTTCCTATATCTGCTGCTACTTCAAAAGGGGTTAAGGAACTTATGGGATACGCTGCAAAAATGCTTAAAGAATTGCCTGAAACGGTAATAGTTAAACCGGAAGAACAATTTATATATGAGACTAAAACAGATGAAGAAGATTTTAAAGTATATAAAGATAATACCGTTTTTGTTGTTGAAGGAAAGTGGATAGAAAGGCTCATTGCTTCAACCAATTTTGGTGATTATGAATCTTTACAGTATTTCCAAAGGAGCATACGGAAAAAAGGAATAGTTGATGCATTAGAAGCAAAGGGAATTAATGAGGGAGATACTGTTAGGGTGCAAGATATAGAATTTGAATACTATAAGTAATAAAGTAAAAAAAAGGAAGTGTTTTTATGTTAACTGGCAAACAGAGAAGTTATTTAAAAAGTTTAGCTAATGGAATTGATTCTATATTCCAAGTGGGGAAAGGTAATATTAATGATAATATGATAAAACAGTTAAATGATGTATTAGAAGCCAGAGAATTAATCAAAATAACTGTTTTGAAAAATTCCCCAGGAGGGGTTTATGAAATTTGTGAAGAGGTTGCGCAAAAAACAAACTCAGAAATTGTACAAGTTATAGGAAACAAATTTGTTTTATATAAAGAGTCAAAAGAAAATAAAGTTATAGTTATTTAACTAAATGGGTTTAAAGTAGCTAATCACGAGGTTTTATAAGGCTTTCTATTATTTCGCTATATATTGTCTGGGAGTGCTTTTGCCAATTTTTACAGATGTCTCTAGCATCGCTTTTTGTTCCCACTGATATTTTTAAATCTATAAGGCTAAAAGCATCTTCCCTAATTTGGCAGGTAACAGTAAATTCACTTTCACTTTCGAGAGTGAAATCAGCTTTAATAAGTGTTTCGTTACGTATATTTTTGCGCATGTTGCTTATATAATTATTAATAATTAATATTATGCCTTTAGGTATATGATTTATAAAATAGTCTAAAGTTTGTTTGCCAGAAGGTGTGATGGAGTAATATGTTTTGTTATCTGTAATTTTTGAGGATATATATTTAAGATCACACAATTCATCTAGAAATTGTTGAAATATAAAATAGTTCATAAATTTGTTTTCCATAACTATTTTAGTAAGTTGAAGATTGCTTATAGGCATATCTAATTTATCAATTATATAAAGAAGAATGAGTTTGTTTTCTGCAAGTTCCCTGTTGATAGTCATGTTTATAAATACGCTCCTTTCGATATAGCAAAATATGTATTTATAATAATATTTTTAGTCATTAAGTTAAATAAGTATAATGTGTATTATAACATATTTCCTATTACTTTTTTATGATTTTTCTGTGAAAATGGAAATAGCAATTTAAATATGTTATTATGTTTTTAATCTAATTTATTTTGCATAATAAAAGAGGTGATACTTATTGGAGTTTCACAAAGAGCTTAGTAATAAGCTAATAGAGTGGGGAGCAAGTTTTGTAGGATTTTCAAATGTAGAAAAAAGTCTTTCTGACAGTTTAAAAAAGTTAAAATACTCCATTACAGTTGGTGTAAGATTGTCGGATTTTATAATAGATGAGATAGAAGATAAGCCAACATACACATATTTTCATCATTATAGGACGGTAAATACACTAATTGATCAAATAACCCTTAAAGGTCAGCTTTTGATACAAGATAAGGGATATAAAGCTTTAGGGGTACCAGCATCACAGACAGTCAATGACATGGAAGATGCATACTCGGGGATTTTTCCTCATAAAACAGCAGCGGTAATGGCGGGATTAGGATGGATTGGGAAAAGTGGACTTTTTATAAGCAATGAATATGGACCTAGAGTCAGGTTAGGAACTATTTTGACAGATATGAATATACCAATTAAAAATAGTGTATTAAAATCTGGCTGTGGAGAATGTAAAGAGTGTGTGGTAAACTGTCCAGCAATGGCTATTACTGGGGCTTCATGGGAAGTGGGATGTGAGAGAAGTTCAATTATTGATGCTAAAGCTTGCAGTGATTATATGAAGGAAAAATTTAAGCATATTGGAAGAGGTTCTGTATGTGGAATATGCATTAAAGTTTGTCCTAAAGGTTTAAATTTCATTTGAATTATAATGGGTATATAGGTATAATTATTTTAATAAAATTATTTAATACAAAAGATAATAGCAGTTTTTTTAAATTTACTACCAAGACAAGGAGAAATGAATATGATTACATTATTAAAAACAAAAAAAGCATTAATTATATTACTTAGTGTGTTATTATTGATAACATTTTCAGCATGTGCAGGAGAAAAAATTAAAGACAATAATGACAAAGGAGGAGGCGATATTGTATCTGAAGGGGATACAAATTTGCCAGGCAAAAACAATGAAAATATAGAAGAAGAAACGCCAGAACCTACACCAGAGTCAACACCAACACCAACGCCAATTGACCTTGAGGTGGTCAAGCCTAACGAAGCAGGAAAAATTATGATTGTAATGTTTCATAATTTTGTAGAAACATTTACACCTACAACCTATGATAAAGGAGAATACACTACTACATTTGAAGAATTTGAAAAACTTCTTCATGAGCTTTATGAAATGGATTATAGATTAATTAGTATGAATGACTATTTAAATAATAATATTTCAGTTCCAGCAGGCTGTATACCAATGGTTTTTACTTTTGATGATGGCACTAGTGGTCAATTTAATCTAGTGAAAGAAAATGGGAAGCTTGTAGCAAATAAAAAATCTGCAGTGGGTATAATTGAAGAATTTAACAAGACTCATCCTGATTTTGGAGTGGAGGGAACTTTCTATATAAACTTAGGAAATAGCACCTTTGAAGGGGAAGGTACTCGTGAGGAGAGACTTCAATATTTAGTTGATAAAGGATTTGAAATAGGTAATCATACTTATACACATGCAAATTTATTAGAATTAAAAACTGTCGATGCAGTACAAGAGCAAATTGGTAAAAACCAAAAAGAAGTATTTCAACTGATTTCTGACTATAAAATGACAAGTTTCTCACTGCCTTTTGGGATATGGCCAGAAAAAGGTTTAAGGCAATATGTGTATGGTGGAACTTATGATGGTATTGAATATGAGAACAAGGGAATATTAGAAGTAGGATGGTCTCCAGCACTTTCACCTGTTAGCAAAAGCCTTGATCTTTCTTCTATTCAGAGGGTGAGAGCATCAGGCATTAATCCAGTAGATGCAGACTTAGCCTGGTGGCTAAAAAATCTTTCAAGGGAAGAACAGTATGTAAGTGATGGAAATGCTAATACTGTAACAGTACCTGAAAGTCTTAAGGAAAATGTAGATCTAGACAAGCTTGATGGTAAAGAGCTTATAACATATTAAAAACTTTTATAAATTAAAACTTTAAAAGTATTCTAATAAAGGATAATTTTATTCTAAAGTTGGGATGTATTTAATAAATTTTCTTGTATTTGCATTAAAAGAGAAAATGTATTATAATCATAACTATAAACTTCTTTAATAAAGTAGGTTTGCTTTTACTTGCTTTATTAAAGAGGCACCGTACTTTAGAGATATAAGGTGAGTTTTTATTTAAAAAAAAAATCATAAGACATATTAAGTTATGCCTATAGTGAGTCTACTATTTGGTTGGTATTCTAAAACAGTTTGATAGGGGCGTGCTGATTATTGTATGGGGTAGTCTACAATATGCAGTTCTTTAAAGTTAAAAGCCTTTTTTATTTATAGTGAAGGGAAAGGTTAATTTAGGTGGAATGATTGTACATTCTGCCTTAAATATATTTAAAATAATATTATAGTAGGGAGAGTGTTTTTTAATGGCTAAAGCTAGTGCTGATAAAAGTCCTGAAAAAAGAAAGAGAAAAGTTCAGACAGATGAGGATGTTAAAAGAAAAGCTGTAAAACTAGTTGTTTCTCATATGAAAAAAAAAGTAGCCAAAGAATTTCTTGGTTCACAACATATTAATGAATGGATTGAAGAAATGGAAGAGTTGTTAAAAAAGCCAGAATTTGAATATGTTGAATATGTGCAGATGAGAAAAAAATTAAATGATGTTATTGAGAGAATTCTTGAAGAGGAAATGAGATTTAAATTGAGGGATTCTTGGTACAGTTTAGGAAGAGCATTGGACAAAAGAGCCAAACAGCATTAATTATAACTCTAAAGCTTTAATTTAAATATTTTTAAATAAACCTTCTAAATGTTATTTGGAAAATATTATACAATACATGGGAAATGATATATGATATTTTTAATAATAAAATATTGTGAGGTAATGGCCATGGTATTGAGAAGAAGGTTTTCAGGTTCGTACAACAAACTTATGAAAATGATAAAGAGAGATTTACTCAAAAACTTTGGAGAAAAAGGAATTCAAATCTCAAATATTAATGTAGTACTAGGGAAAAACAAATTAAAATTAAAAATGTCCATGAGACAGTGATAGCACTTAAGGGAAGCTTTGTATAGGCTTCCCTTAAATATTATATAACCATTGTGTATAATTGATGTATCTATACAAATACCTTCTTAAGTATGTTAGAATATATTTTAGTATATTATATATCCATACTATTCTTAAAAAATATAGCTATTTTATAATTTAACTTATTTTGATTACTTCTATGTTAAGGTATAATTATAACGAGGAGATAAATGTTCTTTTAAATAAAGTTGTTATAACAGGAGATGATAATTTAAATGGTGATAATGGGAATTGACCCTGGAATTGCGATAGTAGGATACGGAGTTGTAAATTATGAAGGTAATAAATTTGCACCAATAGATTATGGAGCTATTAAAACTTGTAGCACCATGAATCTTTCCCAAAGACTATTGTGTATTTATAATAAATTAGAAGAAATTATTGAAAAATATACACCGGATGCCATTTCTATAGAGGAACTTTTTTTTAATAAAAATATAAAGACAGCTTTAACAGTTGGACAGGGCAGAGGAGTTGCGGTACTTGCAGCGGCTAGAGCAAATATAGAAGTATTTGAATATACTCCCCTTCAAGTAAAACAGTCGGTAGTGGGTTATGGAAGAGCGGAAAAAGCACAAGTACAGCAAATGACAAAAATGATTTTAAATCTCAAAAAAATACCTAAGCCTGATGATGTGGCAGATGCTTTAGCAATAGCAATTTGTCATGGAAATTCGTATAAAATTATAAATTTAGTACGGTAGAAAATGTCTTTAAATTATTTTGAATGGAGGATTTTGATGTACGCATATATAAAAGGGAAGCTTGAGTACAAATACAATGATTGTATAGTTATAGAAGCTAATGGTATAGGGTATGAAATAACCACTCCCTTATTAACTTTTGAAAATTTAGGGCCTGTGGGGGGAGAAGTAAAGGTTTATACTAGTCTTTATGTAAGAGAAGATGTTATGGCACTATATGGGTTCAGTACACGGGAAGAGTTGAAGATGTTTGAACTATTAAGAACAGTCTCAGGAGTTGGACCAAAAGTGGCTATTTCTGTACTATCTTCAGTTTCACCGTCAAAGTTTGCACTTGCTGTAATTACAGATGATATAAAAACACTTACAAAGGTTCAGGGTATAGGAAATAAAACTGCTCAAAGAATAATATTGGAATTAAAAGACAAAATAAAAAAAGAACAATTAGCACCCCTATCTATAACTCAAAATGAAATTAGTTATGCAAATGATAAAAGTTCAAGAAGAACTGAAGCTATTAATGCTTTAATGGTATTAGGATATACAGCTGCTGAAGCTGAGAGGACAGTTTTAAAAGTTTATTCTGAAGATATGGACTTAGAGTTAATTATAAAAAATGCTTTAAAAGGTTTAGAGAGAAGATAAAACAAAATAGATAAAGTTTGGGTGTACAACAAGATAAATTTGGAGGTAGAAAATAAGATGGAGGACAGGCTTGTTGGTTGTAAGTTAAATATAGAAGATGTTGAAGAGGCAAATCTTAGGCCGAGAAGACTTGATGAGTATATAGGACAGACAAAGGTAAAAGAAAATCTTATAGTATTTATAGAGGCTGCAAAAAGAAGAAATGAGGCACTAGATCATGTGCTTTTATATGGACCACCAGGTCTAGGAAAAACAACACTTGCAAGTATAATTGCCTCTGAACTTGGGGTTAATATACGCATTACTTCAGGTCCTGCCCTTGAAAGGCCAGGAGATTTGGCAGCTATACTTACCAATTTAGGAGATTATGATGTACTATTTATTGACGAAATTCATAGACTAAATAGAAGTGTAGAAGAGATATTATATCCTGCTATGGAAGATTATGCTCTTGACATAATTATTGGAAAAGGACCTAGTGCCCGTTCTATAAGGCTTGATCTTCCTAAATTCACTTTAATAGGTGCAACTACAAG
>JGI24709J26583_10004060_pt1 | contig 11227 bp, 2 predicted proteins | sample BioPla2DNA1_FD_26583 | JGI IMG/M metagenome (IMG submission 26583) | reverse complement strand
TTCATTGAACTACAAGTCTCCTATAACAATAAATTTAAAAAGATGTAACTAAAAAGTAGAGATTTTTTGTCTAAAATATTGTACCAGTCGACAGCGTAAGCGGAGTCGAAGGATCTTACACATTGACGCAAAAGATTCTTCGCTATCGCTCAGAATGACAGAAAGGGCGCTCAGAATGACAGAAAGGGCGCTCAGAATGACAAGGGAACAGGTGGCATGTCTCACCGGTTTGGTGCCTGTAGAGTAAGTCAAATGCCATGATAAAAAGATAAAACGCAAGAGAAATAATAGATAAAAAATGTGGGAAAAAGGAGCAAATTTATGAAATCGAAGAATACTTCTACAAATAAAAAAGGGATAAGAATAACAGCACTTTTCATTATGATTGCATTTCTTATTACTGTTTATACCCCTGTTCCTTCCGGGGCCGCCTCCCTGAAAGAAGAGGTGGTATATGTTCGTCTCAACAACGATGGTTCAGTGGATCAGGTCTATGTTGTAAACAGTTTTGAGCTGGGAGAAAACAATACAATCATTGATTACGGCAACTATGCTTATGTGCAGAATCTTACCGACAACAGTGAAATCAGGTTAGAGAAGGGAAAAGTTACTGTTGATGCCCAGGGAAATCAATTATATTATGAGGGCTTTTTAATGAACCCCCAGCTTCCGTGGGATATATCAATAAAATATATACTTGATGGGAAAGAAACTTCATCCGACGATATAGCAGGGAAATCAGGCAGTTTAATCATTCAGATTGAAACCGATGCCAATCCGCTTGGCAACAAGGACTTCTTTGATAGCTATGCACTGCAGATTTCACTTACCCTTGACAGCAGCATTTGTAAAAATATTTCTGCTCCGGGAGGAACAGTGGCAACAGCCGGCAGAAACAAACAAGTAAGCTATGTGGTTTTGCCGGGAAAGGCTTCAAACATTAAGTTAAGTGCTGATGTCAAAAACTTTGAAATGCCTGCCGTTACTATTGGTGGTGTCCGCTTAAATATGGATTTCAGTATTGAGAATTATGATTTGTCTGAGATTGAGGAACTGACTGACGCTGTAGCCGAATTAGATGACGGAGTTGAAGAGCTGCTTGATGGCATTTTCGATATGAAAAAAGGAGTCTCCGACCTGCATAGTGGAACCAAAGAACTGCGGGACGGCGTTGGAGAATTCAAAGATGGCGTAGGAGAACTTTCTGAGGGTATAGGAGAGCTGAAAGATGGGGTGGCAGAGCTTAAGGATGGAACCATTGAAATGGCAGATGGTGCAATAGAGCTGGCTGACGGAACTATTGAGCTGGTTGACGGAGTCCGGGAATTGGATGAGGGTGTAGGTGAGTTTGCCGATGGTGTTGACGAGCTCTATGACGGCATAAAAGAGCTTTTATTAGGCACTTCAAAACTCTATGGTGGAATGGGTGAAATTACCGATGGTTCAGCAGAGCTTAAGTCAGGTGCAAAATCCCTGGCTTCCGGTGCCGCTGCGGCAGCAAGCGGCGGTGGGCAGTTAGCAGAAGGCTTCGATGAATACTTTAAAGGAATTATAGCACTGGTTAATTCTCAGTTAGCCGGTTCAGAAATTCCGGGATTGCCGTTAACACGGGAGAATTATTCAGAAGTGCTGGAAAATGCACTTTATGGGCAGGCCATAGCCCTTGCCCGTGATGCTATAAGTAAACAGGTATACGGTGCAGCACGGCAATTAATTTTAGAGGAGATTTTATCCGCAGAAGGAATACCTCCGGAGGTTTATGAATCTTTTTCGCCGGAGCAGAAGGCAATTATCCATCAGGCTGTGGAGGAGCAGATTTTAACAATTCGGGACAGACTGGAAGCGCAGGTTGAAGAGCTTCTTGAACAGCAAATGCCGACTATTAAGGAAGAGGTGGAAAGTTCACCGGGAGCAAAGCAGCTTTCAGATTTGCTGAATATGCTTAAAGGCTATGATCAGTTGCTGGCAGGACTCAACCAATATATCTCGGGTGTAGATGAAATCAGCTCCGGTGTAAACAATCTGTCAGCAGGGATAAGCAAATTTCATGATGGCCTGCTGGAATACAGGGAAGGATTTTCAGAGTATTTTTACGGTATGGCGGTATTTAATCAAGAATCGGGAAAGTTAGTGGACGGTGCCTATGAGCTGAAAGAGGGTACGGCAGAGCTGCTAGAGGGTGTAATTGAGCTCAAAGACGGTATAGTTGAGTTTAAAGATGGTGTAATTGAGCTTCGGGATGGAGTTATAGAACTATTCGATGGAATAGTTGAGCTTCATGATGGAGTAATTGAAATGTATGATGGTGCCATTGGATTAAATGATGGAGTAATAACGCTAACCGATGGTATAGGGGAACTAAAAGACGGCACTTATGAACTATACGATGGAGTAGCCGAATTAAAGGATGGTACAGGTGAATTCCGCCGCGAAACCCAATCACTTGACACCAAAATTATTGATGCAATTAAAGAAGAAATTGATAAAATGATGGGAGCGGATATTCCTGTTAAATCCTTTGTGTCAGAGAAAAACAGTGGAATTTCAGCAGTTCAGTTTGTTATGCAAACCCAGGGCATTTCCATTCCAGAGAAAGATGCAGATATTATTCAACCTGAACCCGAGGTCCGGTTGACCTTTTGGCAGCGGTTGCTCAGACTATTCGGATTCTAAAATAATAACTTTTCGCCCAAAAAAGACTGTGACTAAAATGAATCACAGTCTTTTTGTCCACCTTTGGTCTACTCACCGGAGGACCTCCATTTAATATGATTGGATATATCAGGTTAATCCAAACTCCTCTTTCAAAACCTGTTCCATTAAATCTATTGGGGCATCCTTACCAGTCCAAAGGACAAAGTTCATTGCCGCCTGGCTCGAAAGCATCCCCAGACCATTTACTGTTTTAGCACCACGGTTGGCTGCTTCTTGTAAAAAAATCGTATTGGGATCATTAAAGATAACATCGGCTACTACCATATTGCTTTTAACAGAATTATATTCAACATTCGGGCTTTCATCAACATTAGGATAAAGGCCAACAGAAGTAGCATTGATAAAAATATCAGTATCATCAGGAACAATAAAAGGTTTGTCCCAAAACACAAAAACAGCTTCAGCTTGAGTACGTTGATTGATTAAATTTACCACTTCTTCGCCTTTTTCTTTTGTAGTGTTGGCAATAGTTATTTGCTTTGCTCCAGCAAGTGCACATTCAACACTAATAGCACGAGCTGCACCACCTGCACCCAATACAGCTATTTTTTTACCCGCTACGTCAACATCTACTTTTCTTAGTGATGTAATAAAGCCCTTTCCATCTGTATTTTCTCCAAATAGTTTACCATTCTTGTTCACAACAGTATTGACTGCACCAATAATTTCTGCTGCATGACTTAATTCATCTAAATATTTTATAACTTCAACTTTATGGGGAATAGTGAGATTTATACCCCGAAAATTCATTGCTTTCAAGCCAGCTATTGCATCACCAAGCGTATTTTTCTCAACAAGCATAGTGATGTAGCGGTAGTTCAAACCCAGCTTTGCAAAAGCTGCCTCCATTACTACTCCTGTAGGATTTTCATCAATAGGACAACCAAATACCCCTACTAATTCAGCACGATAAATTTTACTCATAGTGTACTCCTCTCCGGCAACAGAGTGTCGCAAATATTGCATAATAGATGTACTTATATCAATAATTGTATCACACTTTTTTTGTGCCGGCATCTAAAAAAGGAGTCATTAAACTATCAAAATATAGGTTTATGGGCTCCCCTGTTTTTCTATTCCACAGTTTTGGAGACTTCTGCAAAAAAACTGAATATACCTGCGTTTGTCTTTTGGTCAGATCATCTCTTTTCATGCTTTACATTCATTTTACACGTTTCGACTATTATTGACGATTCATTCTAATTATTGTATAATGACTACAGTCACTGACTATAGTCATTATACAATATTTTAATGTATAATACTAAATATTTTAATCTAATAACAAAAGAAATCTGGTCTTTCAACATTACAAAATGTTTGTCTTCTTATGATAAGAAATATCAGAACAATGACAATAGGCAGGAAATTTTGCAGATTTTGCAGGAGGAATAATTTTATGCAGAGATTTAAAAAAGCATTCAGTATTATCCTTGCTTTTGTTTACGTTTTTACCGCCTTGCCTCTGACATTGTCGGGAAAGACAGGAACTATCCAGGCTTTTGCCGAGGAAGTCATGACTGATGAGCAGTGCGTAGATATGGATTGTGATGAGCTGGATGCCTTGGCTGAAACAGAAGGATGGGAGAATCCTGATGGAATAGAAACCAGGCAGATTACCCTTTCCACGGAAGGCACCGATGGATCGGTTGATGAGAATTTGGAAGCAGATAAGAATTGGCTGACAGCCGAAATGATCCTGGGTGATAACAGTGATGCAGATAATATCAGCAAGCGGCTTAATCTGCCGAAAGCCGGTCCGAATCTAAGTACGATAAGCTGGAGCTTTTCCGAAGAGGGGATCATCCTTCCCGCCGGAGCGGTCATGAGACCCGCCGGAGGAGACAAAACCATAACCCTGACGGCAACCCTTTCTTTAGGCGGCATTACCGAAACCAAAACGTTTGAATTTAAAGTAAAAGCGTCTTCTTCAGAGGAAGAGGAATCCTTGCTGGAGGCCGATGCAAACTGGATTTATGGTCAGGTTTTCTATTTAGACTCTCATAATGATATACGGGGATCTTCTTTGCCGTTTCCTGTTGCAGGACCCAACGGCAGCGCGATAAGCTGGGTTTCTTCAGACCCGGCCATTATATCGGTCACAGGTGAAGTAAACCACCCTGCATTTTCGCTTTACCTGGGCCATGCACCGGTCACCCTTACAGCAACAGTTACCAGACGAGATACATCAACGGTGAAAACATATGAAGTAATGGTTTATCCTGATAGGAACCCCACCGATTTTGACCGCGTTAATTATTGCAAAGAAAAATATGTGATTAATGAAATAATATTAAATGGAAATGACCCAATATATGTGAAAACAAATCTTTCCCTGCCCACCTCAAACAGTGGAGCATATTACTATGATATAAATATCGGGGGATGTACTATTTCTTGGGAGTCTTCTCATCCCGATGTTATTGCGGCAGACGGTACGGTGACCCGACCTCAGAAAGGGCATCCCAGTGTTGAAGTAACCCTGACTGCAACCATATCATATGGCGAAGCGACAGATACGAAAAGCTTTACATTCATCGTAACCCCCATGGAAGAATATCCCTTTGCCATAAACTATGATGATTTCAACACAACTGACAGACTGCAGTTTAACGGCGCGTCGGGGATCGTCGAGACCACCAACAGAAATGAAGAATCCGTTACTGCCTTTAAGTTCAGTAACGGCACCGGTTCTACCGGCGGCAGTGTCTTTACAAAAAACAGGATCAGGCTGGGCGAAGATCTTTCCTTCAGCACTGCCTTTACATTCCGCATAGATAATCTGACTAATTATTATGACCTTGAGAAAAGCGGCGCCTTTACCTTCACTTTACAGGGGATCGGCAATAATGTATACCCACAGGACCTGAACGATACGGCCATTAAGCCAAGCCTTAGCATAGCTTTTACAACAAGCCGTTCTCAAAAAGGGTCAGGGCAGGCATACGCAAATTATGTCGATGTTTATGCCCAGGCCTTTTATAACGGGGATTACAGCAACGCTAACCAGAAGTATTGGATAGGAGACTTTAAAGCCAATGAACAGATGGACTATAATACAATCTGGATAGAGTACGACGGTACCCGAAAGGTCCTTGAACTATGGTTTTCTGACACCGGAAACAGGCCTGAGATAAACTATATGCACATGGAGATAAAAAACGTGGATTTGGGTGAGGTATTTACCAGCGCAGGAGATGGCCTGACCCTTGAGGATGTCCGTGACGTTTATGCAGGATTCATGGGCTCAATGGGAGATGCTCGGGAAGACATTGAAATATATGACTGGTATTTTAAGAACGATTCCACACCTATAAACAAAAAAATCTACGACTTTTATGATGTTTCGAATATAACCCTTTCAGCTGTTGCTTCTGAAGAGGTGCTGAATAGCATATTAACAGTTACTGTATCAGGTGTGACGGGCCCCATGGCAGGCATACCTGTGGAATTCCATACTGATTTCGGCACTTTTTTGGATCAGCCTGTTATTGAAACTGACGCATCAGGAAAAGCAACCATCACGTTAAGTGGTGAGCATACCGGTGTGGCTCATGTCAAAGCCATAGCCCCGGGCGGCGCCATGGCTGAAACAGATGCGCCACTTTCTGCTACAGACGAAGATTCTGTAGACTTTGACGTTGATTGGCTGATCAATGGCGGAGGGCTGGCTTTATTGCTGAACGGCAACAGCGGACTGAATCACGTACTTACATCACTGAATCCGCCTTCCAAAGGTCCTAATGGGAGCGACATAACCTGGAGTTCCAACAGCCCATATGTTAATACGGCAAATGGTAATGTGATTCTTCCCACGCCTGAGGATGGAAACCAGCAGGTGATCCTTACCGCAACATTATCTAAAGGTACTGCTTCCAGAACTGAACAAATCACTGTAATTGTCAGATTTATCGACGCCTCTGCAGTTCCGGCAGACAAAACCTGGCTGGATACGGTGATTTTAAAGGAAAACAGCGGCTGGGACAATTTAACAGGCGATCTTAACATGCTGACTTCCGGTCAGTACGGAAGTTCCATCACTTGGACATTATCCAACGAGGATTTTATAGCCGCCAACGGAACAGTTACAAGACCTACCTATACCCAGGGAGATCAAACCGTTACTTTGACGGCCTTAATAACAAAAGGATCCTCCAGTGACACTGTAAGCTATACGGCTACCGTTAAGGCGCTTGATCCAAACGACCTCGAAGCCGTTGACATAAGTTTCAGCTGGCTCACATGGGATATTATAAAGAATGGAAACACAGACATGGACAGTGTTGTGGATGATCTGGACCTTCCTGACGAAGGTCCCTGGAATATCGCCATTAGTTGGACATCATCAAACACAAATGTTGTTTCCAATAACGGAGATGTGGTCCAGTCGGCTTTTTCCCAGGGGAAAAAGAAAATCACCCTTACTGCTGCCATATCAAGAGGTGAAATAATCGTTCAGAAGACTTTCGAATTAACAGTCCTGACCCTGCCCCAGACCGATGCCGAGGCCGTGGAAGCCGATAAAAACTGGCTGGATATTTCACGTACCCTGGAACAGAACCTGTCCGAGTTTTCCATAAAGGAAAACCTCTCACTTCCATCCACGGCACCTAATGGCTCAGCAATTACCTGGTCTTCAGATACGCCTGCATTTATATTGGATGACGGTAGGGTTATAAGGCCCACATCTGTCCAGGGCCACAAGGCAGTTAACCTCACAGCTGTATTCAGAAAAGGCAGCGCCGAGGAAACCAAGGTCTATACATATACTGTTATGGCCGAGCCTGATGTGACACCTCCCCAAATTGTCAATATGGATGTAAGAAAAAATGGCGTACAGATCGCCTGCTACGATTTTCCTTTCGACGTTCCTGTGCTTCCGTGGATGACCACCAGGATCCATATCGAATTTGATGAGGTTTTGGAATATTGGCCCGGATCCAGCCCGGGTATCAGAATGGAAAGTCCCGGCGCAACTCCTGTTTGGGGTAAGACATGGAATAACGAGGTTATATTTGATATAATCAGTCTTCTAAAACCGGGAGCAGTCTACGAAATCATTATTCCTTCCCATTATGTGGGAGATGTATACGGCAATATGCCGGCTGGAGAAATCAGGATACCTTTTCGTGTGGAGGAAAGACCATCCAGGACCATCCAGGTGATCTCTTCCACCCCTGCTGACAGGGAAAAAGAAGTTTCACGGGGACTTTCAAGTGTAACCCTGAAGTTTAATTACAGTGATATCAAATGGGTCGAAAACAACTACCGCTTTATAAAGGTTGTAAATAAATATGGAGTGCCGATTAATAAAGTAACCCCGAGTCTCAGCGGTGATGAAGTTGTCATTGATCTTAGCAATACCCTGGAATATGACATGACATACAGGGTTATAATCCCTGCGGGGACTCTTACCGATTATTATGATAATCAAAACCCTGAGCAGATCATACAGTTCAGATCAGAAAGCTACAAGCTTCTTCCGGTAATAGAAGATGTATACCCCCGAAGCGGTCAGACCGATGTTGACATCCATCAGAAAATATATGTTACCTTCAAAGAGCCGACATCCATATTTTATGTCGAACTGTGGTTAAGAGATGAGACCGGGCAAAATGTCCCTGTCGCCACCAGAGACAGCATGGTTGGAAACAGAAAGGTATGCAGTCTGATTCCCTACGAACCATTGAAACCTAATACTGTCTATACTATTTACGGCAAGCATTATTCAGAGCTTGATCCTTCACAGTTGGAAATCTCGCATTCTTTCAGAACAGGGGAAAATAAGCTGGGTATAAGAAGCATGTCTCCCGAGGACAGAGGTATGGATATTCCAATCGATAAAGCGGTTGTAATAGAATTCTCTGCACCTCCCATGAAGGGCCCGGCTTTCCCGGAAATAGAGTTTACGGATTCTGACGGCAACCCTGTAAGCTTCAGTGGAGTAGAAATGGGAAATAAGGCCCTTCTCATACCGGAAGCAGATTATGACGAAGAAAAGGTCTATTTTATCCGTATTCCGAAAGGAGCATACCAAGGCCAGGGCGATATAATCAACGATGAGTATATATTCAGATTCAAAACCGACAAGAAACTGGAACTCGAGTCAGATTTCCTGAATGTTCCTTCATCAGGATTGGTCGGTAAAATTGTCAGGTTCAGCGCAGACAGGATCGAGAAATTGATTAAATCCGAAAACCATGAGGTCGTTTCTTATCAGTGGGATTTTGCTGACGGAAACTCCGGAAGTGTTACGAATCCGGAGCACATATTCAGCCAACCGGGAGATTACCTGATTAAACTGACTGTGCTTGACAACAAGGGCTTTTACTATGAATTCGAGCAAAACATCAGTATTTTACCGATACAGGATGTAAAAATGACCGTCAACCGAAATGGGAGCAGTGATCTCTATATTGCACAAGGCTGGTCTATTCCGTCCAGAACCTATAATATTCGACTTGAGTGTGAAAATCTGTTTGTGCCGGGTGAAAGAATAAACGTGGCTCTCTATAAAAACGGGAATTTAATAAAAACATATGATGAGTTAACGTCCGGCGCCAATAACGAATATACTTTTGTTTTCACACCAGAATCAAATTACCTTGGCAGCTATCAGCTGGTTTTCACTTATAACAGTCCTGCAGGGGTTATGACGATCCGCGATTCGCTCAGGATCACAGCATCAAATGCCACCAGTTACCTCAGAGTGCAGTTGTACGACAGGAGAAACGGAGAGATATACAGCGAGGCCGATTACCTTAATGTTAAAGTGGAGGGTCAATCAAAAGTAGCTGTGAGGGAATGGATACCATCATTGAATGAATATGTCTATACTGTACAGGAACAATTCCCCATATTAAAATATTACAAATTCCAGCTAGAGGGATTCGACGAATACGGAAGTGATCAAAGAATAGCAGACTTCAGCAACAGCTACGGAATCCTTTATAATATTGGCGAGTTGGGCGACTTCTACTCAAGACCTCCGATGAAGATAGGATTTAAGCCAAATTTTGGCCTCAACAAATTGTTGGAGATAGATATTCTGTATAACCCCTTCTTAATTGAAGGTGTAGATATGGGCACCACGACCTTCGCAGTGTCAGGAGAATGGGGTGGTTTGACTCCGGGTTATTACGAGATCAAGACGACTAGCGGGAAATTGCACAAGACATCAACTTCATACAGATTTGAACTGCGCCCGGGAACCGACTTCAAAGCAGGAGATCAACTGATGATGCGTATGGTATCCAAAAACGGCGTCAGCAGCAACTGGGTGTATTGGGATCTGAATGTGCTGCCAAAACCAAAAATTATGGGCGTTACTGTTGATGTCAGATATCAATATGGATATTATACCATGACGTTAGCAACGCCATTTGGAGAAATCATGGGAGGAGCTATAGAGCCCCTTGAGGATATTCCCTATCTGGGTGAAGCAGAATTTGGGCTTGGCAGAGGGATGCCATCATTTACCGGTATTATCCACAAGCCTATAAGCATCAACCCCAGAATTCTGGCGGAGGCCGACATCAGCGGAGAGTTTGCCTATAACCAAGTGAATAAAACAAAGGATTATGTTTATTTTAAAAACGGTAAACTTAAGAAAGTAAAAACCATCGGTTATGAAGTGGAAATAGAGGTGGATGGCAGGTTTAGATTATTCTGGGACGAAGCATCCCGCCAGTGGAAGATGGAATATATGAGTATCCATGTGGGCGGATGGGGTGAAAAATCCTGGTCTAAAGGATGGGAGCTTGTTCCCGGCGTAGGCGTTAACGGAAAGATTGCACTGGATGCCTATGTCAGGGGAACTCTGATAGTTGACAATCAGAATGGCAGCTCCACGAAATACAGCGGGATCATAGAATTCAATCCCGGATTGGAGGTTTCTGTGAGTGGATCCGTTGGAGTAGCTGCGGCAGGTGGCGGAATTTCAGCGAATCTTCCGGCCGAGCTGCATATTCCCACCGGATATTTTGAGGTCGGATTAGATGTTAATGCGTATATTTGGTACTCAATTCTTGGGTATAAAAGAACCCCAGTTGATGAAAAACTGGTAGGTATCAGCTGGAATAATGGCAGGCCAAAGATTGTTCTGAAAATGGCGGGGTCCATAGATCTTTCTGATGAGGTAGAACCGTCTTCAGCAGGCTCCGGCTTTAAACTGATGGACAGAAACTACCTTAACAGGGAGTCTGTCTGGCTGGGAGGAAATGCGACAAGCTCCATGCAAAGAACAGGAGCAGCCTTAAGGGGATCATCACTGTATGCAAGCGGTACTTCAGCTCCGGAATCCGGTGCCCTGATGAGCAATATTTTCCCCGATGCTGAGGTGCAGATGGTACAAATGGGTGATGAGCTTTGGCTGGTATGGAACGATGATAATCCGGAAAGGGATGCTATTAACCGGACACAATTACGCCATTCAGTTTTTGAAAACGGTACCTGGAGCGAACCTTTATGGCTTGATAACGACGGNACCGCAGATTTCAGCCCGGCTTTGGCT
>JGI24709J26583_10004047_pt1 | contig 11250 bp, 12 predicted proteins | sample BioPla2DNA1_FD_26583 | JGI IMG/M metagenome (IMG submission 26583) | reverse complement strand
AATAGCACTTGCTAATTCCCTTTGAGTAATTGCCGGATTCTTTTTTAACTCCTGAATAATAGCCAATTCTTCCAAAGTGCAACTTTTGCACTTTGAATCATTACTAGTTGCACTTTGATTTGCACTTTGATCATTAAAGTCTACATGCATATATCTATTCTTCAATTCATGCCCCGCATCCATCAACAGGTTTTCAAAAAATTTCTCTAAAAATTTTGTTGTAGCATGAATTCCCTTTTGCAAATCATTATAATTTGCTCGCACTAAGGCATTTCTAAAATACCATGAGTTTTCAGCAAATGTCTCATTGCTCACATTGAACCCAAAAGTTTTCAAGTATTTTATGATGAATACTGCTGTGGATCTAGTATTTCCTTCTCCAAACGGATGAATCTGCCATATACCTGAAGTAAATTTCGCAATATGGCGAACAACTTCTTCTATAGTCAATCCTTCATATGAGAAATTCTTTTCTTGCGAAAAATCATAATCAAGTGTAGCACGAATACTATCGAATGATGCATACATTACTGTATCGCCTTTAAGTACCCACTCTTTTTTCGTGATATTGTAATCACGTATTTTTCCTGCATGACTAAAAACACCCTCAAAAAGTTTACGATGAATATTCTGCCACTCTACAGGCGAAAACTGAAAAGTCTTTTCTCCAAGTAATTTTGCAATTCTTACAGAAACGATATCTGCTTCCTTAGTATCTTCTTCCATTTCATTTCTGTCTTTTCTTGCTTCATAATAGCTATGAATACGTTTATCTGCTTCCGTTATGCTAATCTTACCCTCAATATGTTCTTTAGCAGTTGCAATTAAATACGCAGAAGGCTTAAGTCCATCTACATCTTGAAGTCCAATAGCAGTCTTCCATGCATTACTTTTATCGACTTTATCAGGCTCGCCTTGGCGAATATATTCATTTAGTTCTAATTCCCAGTTGTTTTCTGCCATGTAAATCCTCCTTTTTCAGATTCGACTATTTAACAGGGATATTCCATTTCATAATTCATTTTGACAAAACCGAATTTCTCATACAGTGGCCTACCCATCCTCGTTGCTTCAAGAGAGATTGCATTAATGTCTCTACTTCTTGCATCCTCTAGGGTTATGATATGTTGGCATCACCTGAAAATAACTCACACCACCAGCACCAACAAATATCTCTCCATCAAATACAAGATATGCAGTATGAGAACCATCTATCAATGCTCGTTTGTAATACTCATAGGATTGATTCTCAACTTCCGTCATATCAATTTCGTTTGATAAATTATTGGCAGCGCGAAGCACTTCTATTCTCGTTGTTGTTAATAATTTAATGTCTGTTATATCTGCTTTTTTATATATTAGCTCCATGACAATCAATCCTCTCATCATCATTTTTGCACCCTATCCGGCGCACAGCCTTTACCAAAACTACTATCCCAACGCACAGCTATTGTGCCTACAAATTTTTGCACCCCACTTAAATTTCTGTTTTCTATATACATTTTATCCTGCTAAAAACACAGGTACATATTTCTTAAAAAAGCCTGCTAACCCGCTTAAACACGCTATTTCTTCGCCAGCAAGCAAACCGTCTCATTTTGCGTATCATTGTCCAAACTTAGTGTAAACTCTTTTTCTATAATCGGCAACTTAAATTCTATGGATTTTAGCCACTGACCATTCTCTTTCCGTTCTTCGTAAATCTGCACATTATCCACTAACTGCGACAGGAACTCTCGTTTCTCAGCTTCGTTCATTTTATCATACAGTTTATCAAAGAAAATAAGTGCCTTGTAAATATTATATCCGGTAATCTTATCTGCCAGCAGAGAACGTCTCTTGGCTTTTGCAGATACAAGCAGTTCCTCTGCTTCCTCTATTTTATCATAGGTTTTGTACAAACGGTTCTCCAAATCTGTTTTTCTTCGTTGATAATGCTTATCCTCGTAGTCAAGAGAATCAATATCTGACAAGATAGAATCTTTGTTATGATATAGCTGCCTTAATTGCTTCTCATAATTTGCTATCTCCTGATCCAGTGCACCGGTATCTACTTCCATGTTTATCTTGCTACGAATCAAATTTGAAAACTTAGGATTGCTAACCAACTTGCTGATCACCTCTGCAACAGCAGCATCCAACAGCTCTTCATGCACCTGTTTTCTGTAATCACACTTATGGCCTCTGGTCATATTGCGGTGTTTGCAACCATAATAATAAAAATCCTTATAATTGCTTCCATCCTTGCGTTTCTTTATCGCCTTATTGCCATACATGCCAGCGCCACAGACAGGGCATTTCAAAATTCCCGATAAAAGATGGATCTTTTCTCCCTTGTCACGATTGACCTTTTCATACTTTTTAGCCTGCGCAGTCACTTTGACCTGTGCCTGTTCCCACACTTCTTCTGATACAAGAGCTTCATGCAACCCATCTACTAAGAGATAATCATCCTTCTTTACCTGCCTATACTCATTCCTTGTACCATGAACCTTTTCTGTCCGTCTCCTGCCATAAGAAATTTTACCGCAATAAACCGGATTCTGAATGATTCTTCTGATAAGAGCGGCATCAAATAATGGATTTGTACCATTCTGTCTAGCAATCTTATGGATTCCATGATTTTCTAAATATTTTGCAATTCCATTCGCTCCCAAATCCGTATTTACATATTGGTCAAATATCGTTCTGATAGCCACTGCTTCTTCCTCATTGACTTCCAGTTTTCCATCAATAAGTGAATATCCATACGGTGCAAAGCCACCATTCCATTTTCCTTCCCTGGCTTTCTGCATCCTACCTTCCATAGTCTGAACACGAATGTTCTCACGCTCTATCTCTGCTACTGCTGACAGCACAGATATCATAAGCTTACCGGCATCCTTTGAGGAATCAATTCCGTCCTCTACACAAATCAGATTTACTCCAAAGTCCTGCATTACCTGTAGTGTAGCAAGTACATCTGCTGCATTTCTGCCAAATCTGGAAAGCTTGAATACAAGGACATAAGATACTGCATCTTTTCCTGATTTGATATCGTCCATCATCTGATTAAAAGCAATTCTTCCTTCTATGGATTTACCGGATTTTCCTGCGTCTTCATACTCGCCAACAATCTCATATTCATTATAGTCACAGAATGCTTTCATTTTAGTTTTCTGTGCTTCCAGTGAATAACCATCTATCTGCATGGATGTGGATACACGGGTGTAGAGATACACTTTTATCTTCTCTTTAGACATTCTTATCACCTCATAACATCAATCTTGCGGTCGAAAAAATCGACCGCAAGTTATATCTGTTTATCCGGCAACGAAAGTAATCTATCTATTACCGGATGAATAATCGCGGTTTCTGTAATCTGATTAATAGCACAAAGTTTCTTTCCTGCATCTTTACTGGATGCTCCGCAGTGATAAACCAGTTCTGTCTCCTCACCATAATCAAGTACAATTAACCTGTCGTGGCAATCGGAATTAGGCTTAATTTTTAACGGCGAATATTGTTGAACAAAATCACTTACTACTGATGCTGTCAAAAACCTCTTTTTCCATGACCATTTTCTGTAAAAAGAATCACTTCTACCCCCATGTGTTTCTGTGATAAAAGCTGCAAAGTCTTTGTATTCACATAATCATCTACTACATAAATCCTCTTTTTTGCTTGCTGATATATATCTATGTAAGCGACATCTGCTTCAAATTTCTGTCCTTTATATATAACAAAATTTTTACAATCTTTATCCGAAACAAAATTCTCATTAAGCATATCTATGCTTCTTTGTATACTTCCAAATCTTTCTTCCGCTCTATTCTTCCAATCCGTAACTCCCGCCACTTGAACAGAAATTTCAGATACCTTTGCTGTAACAAGCCGCATCTCTGATTGTGAAACGAACTGCTGATTTTGTTTTATATAATGACGCATTTCTCGAAATGCTCGCATAATAAAAATGCTCTGCTGTTCAGCAAGTTCACCTCTGAGGACAGTAGCTAACATATATATCCCCTGTTCGGTAAATGCATATGGTGCTTTTCTTCTTCCTCCTTCCTGACCTTCATACATATTATTCTTTCGTGAAGTCGCAAATTGCGACTTCACGAAATCTATCTCATCCCTTGTCAACTGAAACATAAAATCATCTGGAAATCTTGCGATATTACGTTTTACTTGTTCATTTAAGCGCTTCACTTCATATCCATAAATCTCAGCCAAATCATAGTCAAGCATAACTTGTTGCCCACGTATTACATAGACACTATTTTGGATATTCTCTATCGCCATCAATTCTGTTGTTTCCCCCACAGTATTCCTCCTATTCTTTTGCTTTCTGGAAATCACAAATTGTGATTTCAAATTTCCAATTCACTGACTATTCCTCCACAATACTCTCCATCTCTTCCAGCTTCTGCAATGCCTTCATATACGCCATCAGTCTTTTATACTGCTCGTCCCCCAGACTATGTATCTGCTTTAAAATCTTAATATCCGCCCTAGTGACTTCATAATCCATATCTGCATCTTTATATTCCGGATCAATTCCCTTTCCTGTTAAAAGCTGTTCAGGAGTGATATCTAATGCATCACATATGGAAAGCAAGCAATCCGCTTTTGGATTTGTCTTTTTCTTTTTCCAGTCACTGATGTTGCTCGTTGCAATTCCGGTTCTTCTTGAGAGTTCCAACTGCGTTATATTCTTCTGCTCCATCACATAAAAAATTCTTTCACTGATAATCATGATTTTCCCTCCATCAACATTTCGCATATATCCGTATTTATATATTTATATATCCGTCATTACGGTTATGATATCATGCCGCAACTTTTCTTTCAATAGAGATTTTTGTATTTCTGAATTTTTCTATATTCTTCGATTTATAAAATTCAACATACAACTGTTTTATTCTTTTCATGAAAAAATAATGATCTGGATCCGGCAAATTGTCCAAGTCCATTGCTTCCGCATACTTTGCTACCATTTCTCCAATAAAATTTGCCAAAGCACTCCAAACATCTTTTTCTTTTACAATCACTTTATTATTAACCATCTCTTAAGTCCTTTCTGACATTGTTTTTCCAACTTATCTTATCCCATCGTATCCGCAGGTGGTGCACCTTGCACCCTTGGATAGGATAAGATAGATATTATTAAAATTAGTATTGTTATTATTAGTATTATTAGGCTTTGATTTCTACAGTTCTAGATACGTAAGAATCAAAACTCTGTGGATGTAATAATCAAATTTTTCAGCTGCACTTTTTACGCCTCCTGTTTTTTGATTTTTTCCTATGTAAATTTCTCTCAAAATACTTTTTTAAGATACAACTTATTGGGCTTACCAAGTCCTTGCCTCTTTCGCTCAAGTGCTCCCACCTTTTCCAGCTCATCCAATAGTTTGCAGGCTTTTTGAGTGCCACAATTCAAATCCTCACAAACGCTTTTTACCGAATAATAGATAAACACCCTTCCTTTGTCATCAATCCATCCATTTTTTATAGACAGAGAAACACGGTCTAAAAAGAATGCATATAAAAGCTTCGCATCTCCGGATAGCTCCGCAAAGCACACATCATCCACCAAGCATTTTGGTAATCTGAAAAAAGTAAACTTTTCTTCACCAGCACAATAATCACTATTCAGCATAATACCCACATCCTTCATTACATTTCTTTCAGATACTTGTCCTTTTCCTAAATTTTTCATAACCTCAATCCTTCCTTCTTTAAATTTTGCAAATTTATAACGCTTCCCCAATTTGAGCACTGGCTTTCCAAAATCATTCTCCAAATACTATTTCACAAATTGGCAAGCAGTGCACCGGTATATACCCGGCGCATTTTTGCTTGTTGGAGGAATGCCCCAATCCCCTTGAACTGCTGGCAAACCGCAGAGCCACGCTGTCGCTTTTTCAAAATAATTAATTGCTCTTCTTTGAATCTACATCATAAAGATGAATGATTGACCTAAGCGTTTTTCTAAGTAGCTTAGTTTGCTCATCATGCATCTCTTTTAATTCAGCAATATCCTCTCTGTAAATATTTCCGGTTTCATTTGCTTTTTTCGCATACTGATTTAGGTTATTACTAATGCTTGAATGCAAGGACAACACCTTACTCAAATCTGGCCACCGCAAATTGATCAAATATCCATTCAAAGCCATTTTTCTGATAAAGGCGCTCATATTTTGAACTCCGGCCTCCTTCATACGTTCATGAATCATCTCCACCTCCTCCGGTTTAAATTTCACATAAATACCTTTTGAATACTCTTTCATTTTTCTTTTCCTCCATTTTTTTCACATTTGTAATCTTTTAGAAATCATTCTTCCGGGGCAGTCGATAATTTCTAAAAATGAGCAACAAAAAAGCAACCGATACTACTCGATTGCCATGTTGTTACGCTTGCGAGACTATTTCTTTCCCAAAAATTTGTTAGTGTTGCACAACCAGTTTTGTGAAAATTTCTGTCCAAAAACTTTCAAAAAGTGATAATTGACTTTTTGCAAATTGTTGTTCTCAGAGTTCTTACAAAATTGGAAAAAGCCCAAACCACACGGGATTGAGCTTCGTCTGTGCATTCATATTTTCTGTTTTTGGGTATAAAAACTCCGTTGTTAAATATAGAATATTTGTTCACTTTTGTCAAGATTCGCTTACAGTGAACCGGGCAAAAAGATATAAAAAATTTGCTATGAACAACCTCTGGCTGATGATACCATGATGGTTTAATTCTTATTCATTCATTATCTGCAAAAGAAGCCAACTTCCCGGATAATATTTTTCCATATCCTCATCACTATACTGTATGTCAAGCGATTCTGCGCTCCGTTTGAAAGCATCAAACCAATCCTGCCCAGTAACGGGATCTTGGTCAATGGCGTACCCCTCTCCCCATGAAAGCATAATATTCTGACAGATTAATGCCATAATCTGTCCACGCAGTTCAGTCTGCCCTCCCTGCAAAAACTCTGAGAAGCAATACCGGAGAGTGTATTCCCCATAGTTCAGCAGTTCCTGATATTCGGGTTCATGTGCCTGCGTGTAATCGGAGGGATTGGAGGAGGCAGTCGGAGAAGCCATGATGGCATCCAGCAATTTTTCAATCGTCGTATCCAGACTGCCGGTACTATGCAGATATGCCAGTGCCTTACTGTAATTCTGTGTCTGCAAATCTTCGATATACACCTGATCGTTCAGCGCATCATCCGCAGCAGCACCGGGGAATTTATCCCGAATATCGTCTGTATAATAACTTCCGTCTCTCGGTTCCCAATATTCCTTCAACGTATACTCTCCTGAATCAAGGACCTCGAAAGTAATGGCAGTGGGAATATAGCTCCCTCCAACGGATTCTAAAGTGCCGCCATAGGTACTATAGATTTCATGAAGAACCAGAAGATATACGGTTTCTTCCTCTATGTGGGTATCTTCACCAACCATCGGGGTACCGCTCATGGCCTCGCTTGCAAGCAGCACATGACTTTCTACATGGATTAGACCGTCCGTATTCTCGTCGGAGAAATGCTCCAAAATTGCCTGGTTGATCGCAGTATCAAGATCATATACTTCTACTTTATCGAAATCTGATCGCACGTAAGACGCGATAGTTTCACCAGTTTCTACTTTACAAAAAGTAATAACATCCATATTTCCGATTAGATCAAAAGCGGTAGCTACGCAAAGATCAAAATCCTTTTTCTGTACAGGATCATTGCCGGTAAGATAAACAATGAGTTCGTAAGGCTTCGTCTGGGTCTTAAGCTCTATTGATGAATATCGGAAATCCTTTGGATAAGAGAGAAGCTGCGCAATTGAGGAGACTTTTGGAGCATCGCCAATATAGTCAGTCCTGTATTGTTCTATATCATCCAAGATTGTGCTTTCTATTCTTACTTCAATATTATCTACATTCACATAAACAATTTTATCCTCATCCGTATTATTTTGCACATTCACACCAATTTTGAACCAACCACCTTTTTCCGCATCCATTTTCACAGGCATACCAGGGGTAAGATAAGCAGGCTTATCGTAGGCTGTTTCTGTTCTCACCTGTACTGGTTTTAGAGAAACTTGCGTGTCTCCAAGACCTTCATCGGCGGTGACCGTAATGTAGTTTCCCAGAGGGGATATCTCCTCATCGGCATATACAACGGTCTCCTGGCTACCGGCAGGTATGATAATTCTAAGTCTGAAACTCTCCTGCTTAGGATTCGTTAACAAACAGACCGCAAAAATCGCACATGAAACAACCGCCACTACGATTATCCCAAAAGCAGGCTTCTTCCAGTTTGCCAAGTTACGGATTCGCCCCTTGGCGTCGCCCTCGCCAAAGGCAAGCGGCGTACCGGCAATGATGTGTTTACCGGTAGCAAGGCTTAATAGCGATGCTGTATAATCTGCCAGAACACAATCTCCCATTTTCTTTATCACAGCCTCGTCGCAGCTCATTTCCATATCCCTACCGGCAAGGATGAAAGCAATCCATGCCAAGGGATTAAACCAATGGATACACAATACAACAAAAGCCAGAGCTTTTATAATATGATCAAATCTGCGGATGTGATGCTGCTCGTGCATCAGAATATAGGACTGCTCCTGTTCTTCTACAGAGGATGGAAGATAAATCTTAGGTTTAAATAACCCCATGACAAACGGCGATGTAATATCATCTACCAGATAGATGTTTTCCCGTAATGGCGAAGCAGTGATTAGCTTTCTCCGAAGCCGTTTGTAAGATACTGCCGCATAGATACCCATTCCGATGACACCTGCCATCCAAACATAGGTAGCAATTGCCATCGGTGCCTCAAGTGGGTCAGCTCTTAGTTGTTCCTCACCTTGAGGCAAAGTATTATTAATTGCATCATCAAAACCGGGAACTGGCAGCACAATATTAGGATACTCTGTATGAACAATATCGTTCGGAACATACTCGATACGACTTGCCATTGTGCCACTTTCAGCAACAGGAGTATCAAGTAAACCGAACAGCGAAAAACTGGATTCAATAGATACAGGGCATATCAGTCGAAAAAGGACAATTCCCCAAAGTGCATATGAGATAACCTTCGGAGCCTTTTTAAGAAAAAGCCGAAGTAGCAAAACCAATACGATAACCACACTTGCAGTAAGACTCATATTTAATAGTTTGGGTAAAAATGTATAGAAGAACATAAAATCACCTCCTCAATCCGTCAATGAGTTTTTTTAGTTCTTCGACTTCTTCATCTGATAGTTTTTTTCGTGTGCCAAAAGCAGCTATAAACGCAGGTAGAGAGCCGTCAAAAGTTTCCTCGACAAACTGCTCGCTTTTCATTCCATAGAACTCTTCTCGTGATATTAGCGAAGTAACCATTTTGTTATGAAGCTGAAAAATGCCTCGTTCACACAATCTCTTTAGAACAGTATAGGAGGTGGTTGACTTCCAACTCAACTCCTCTTCTGCCATTTTAATAAGATCTCTGGAAGCCAACGGTTCATGATTCCAAATAATATCCGCAAAACGGGACTCAAGTACTCCCATTGTAGGCATATATGATTCCTCCTTCCTTTTATCTACATCATGTAGATAAATATACTCTACATGATGTAGATGATATTGTCAATAGACTTCATGGAATTGTAATAAAAAAACGCCCGCAGGATTTTTCCCGCGGACGACAATATAGTCAATTTTCAAAGGACTTATACGCAGATCCTTCATTAGTTTGATATAAAGACAACCAATCCAACTTCTGGTTGGATAAACTATTGTAAAAGTGCCATCCGCGCATCACAGACAGCATTTTTTGAAATGATTTGGAAAAGTTGATTTTCAATTATTTTTAGTTGTATAATCCCTGAATCTTCCACGGTATAAGAACCCAATCGCCGTTGTTTTTCCAAGGATATCCCACGTTTCTGTCTTCTTGTTGATATGAACAGCCAAATTCAAAGTGTTCAGTATGAACAATATTATTGCTTTCCCATTTCACCAATACAACTATTTTAGTTAGTGCAAGTGCACGTTCTTCTATTTCTTCTAATTCATACGAAATCAAATGTTTATGCTCGAAAAGTTTTCTGCACTCTCCAGCGCGCTTCTTATCAGAATGCTCATATGAGAAAACATTTTTGAACCAAACAGATAATGCACCATAATTATGGGTACTCCAAGCATTAAAAGCACTAATTAGCGGTAATAGGTACGGAAAATCCTTACATTCCTCGATTGTTGGAGTAGCGGAAATAGTTTCTCCAATTATAATATCTCGCTTTACCCATTTTTGTATTTTTTCTCTATCAATAGCATTTTGCTTCATCTTTTTCAATGACTCTGAAATAGATGGTGGATTACACTCTTTTTCAAATTTTTGCTTTCGAGCATCTTCGCTATCTTTCATATTTATCCAATCAGCCAAAGCAAACATTAAAGATATACACTTACAAGAGACATATTTATTCGCATAATTTAGATCTCTGCCATGCAAAATTCCATTTCGATAAGGCAATCGGATTTCGTCATGGTTTGTTTTGTTTCTTCCTTTGTTAAATATATCCTTTAATTTTGTCAAACCATCGCTACAGCCCACTAAGCAATCCCATGCAGAAACATCGGTTCCTTCGGCAAAAAAGCCTTTGCTTTTAGTGTAATCGTTAACTGCACCATCAATAATTATCAAAAATAGAGGGATACTTGCATAATAACGTTCAGCAAAATGATCGTCAAATGCACATTTAATTAATTCATATCGTTCCCTAAAGGGTTTTGCTTTGTTTTTTAACCAATGCATAATATCTTTTACATCGGTTTGATAGTACTTAATTAGAACCTGTTCACCGGCATCAAGTCCGTCTGCTTCATATGCTTTAACTGCATTTTCCATAAGAGGCATATTCATTGAATCATATGCACACCATCCTGCATCGGAAAAATACTTATTAAAAGATTCAATCAAATGAATCATATTAGCCAAATTCTCCTCTAACTCCTTTATTTGTTGACGTTTTTCTTTAGGTAAAAATACAGATAGCACTTTTGACGCTTTTATATCATTCTGTAATTTGATGATGCTATGTAAATTGTTATCTGGCATTTAATAATCCTCCTTTCGAAAAACCAAATAAAAATAGTGAGGCACCGAGGATTCGAACCTCGATCTTCCCCTTCATAAATACACACTAAAGTAAGCGATGTACTTATGAAGGGGGATGCTTTACCGATAAGCAAGTTCTCTATTTTTATCTATCAGACAAGTAACTTAGCTA
>JGI24709J26583_10004042_pt1 | contig 11262 bp, 15 predicted proteins | sample BioPla2DNA1_FD_26583 | JGI IMG/M metagenome (IMG submission 26583) | reverse complement strand
TTTTCGAACCTATGATCCTCGTCTATTCCTGCTTTTTCAAACTTCTTTAGATTAGCTTTAGATAAGATCTTATCACCAGTGTCTAACATATGATATTTCATAAGTTTTCCTAAAATATTGTATGCTTTTTTCATATCATCCTCAGCCACAGCCGCTCCGTATTTAGTTGCATACATAATCTTTCTTTTCTCGTATAAGTCCTTATAAGTCATGTTTACACTCCATTCTATTAAGTTATTCTATTCTGAACCACTTTGATACTAATACCATTCACTTTATACTCTCTACTATTGTAATGCTTAAAATAAAGATAACTAGTATCTTAATCGTTTATACCTAATCCCTAAAGTCAATGTTTATTATAGTACATCTTACTTATATTATTATATGCAAAAACAACACCATTTTAAAGGTGTTGTTAATAATCCAGATGATAGGATTTGAACCTATGTCCAACTGCGTATCAGACAGTCACTCTATACCACTGAGTTACATCTGGTTATATAAAGCTCCTAGAGGGACTCGAACCCCCAACCTTTTCATTACAAGTGAATTGCTCTACCAATTGAGCTATAGAAGCATGCTTTAAATACGCCCTGTAGGAGTCGAACCTACAATCGCTGGATATAAGCCAGGTGCAATGAACCGCATCACCTAGGGCGCATTAATTACTTTACTGTTTATACCTATATCCCATATGTCACTTATCATATCCTCACTTCCCTTCAGTTATTATCTACTTATATATTAACACATAAATTTTCTTTTGTCAACAATGTTTATAATTATTTTCAATGTATTTTTAGTTTTAAAGAATAGCATAGTATACCTAGGACTTGTGCCATCTTTTCAGCTAAATGTTCATATTCTACTCTTTGCTTACACGTTCGTATTCGAATGTCTGTGTCTATCTCCAATAGCATCACCACCTTCAATCCGTTGTTTGATTTACTTCTTAAAATCTTTTGCAGTTTTTAAATAAGGCATTTCACTCCAGTCAATACTACTATTGCAAGACGAACAAACAGTTCTTTCTCTGCTTCCTAAATATTGACCACAAGGACAAAAAGCATAACTTAAATAAAAAACTTTCTCTGTTCCTAAATACACATAATTCGGCTTTACTGGTTTTACTATTTTTTCAACCATATATTTTCCTACCTCCAATACCAAATAAAAGAACTGTTTGGTTTACCTAATCCATTTCATCAAGTACTGCTTTAATGTCTTCTATATAATCAAACGCAGCGTTGCTACCATCTACACCGTAAAATATTTCTGCAATGGTTTCAATACTCTTAATCTTTTCAAAATTTGTCATGGTTTTATATCCTTTCTACTCAATTAAAGCGTTATTTGGTACGATTTTTTAACATCCATTCTAAACCTATGCTCTCTATATAATTATTTATGTCTCCTGCGCTTATTAATTCGCTTATGGCTACATCTTCTTCTCCAGATATAACACTTTTGATGTCTAGTTTAAATTTATTTATTGCCAACTGTTTTAATGCAATTGTATCTATCATGTTAGACTTCCCCCTTCATTATTTACTATCTAATATATTTAAGCATAAGCACTTGCCTCCACATTTATATTTATGCTTTAAAAATTACATAAATTACTATGTGAGTGTATGTGTAACAGAATATCATATTTTATTACTGTATACACTCAGTATTCCTTTATCACTTCAAAACATTATATGCATATTCCTATTCCTATACACCATATTCTTTTTACACAAAAAAAGACACCTATTTCTAGGTGTCTTATCTATATATAATGTAAATCAGTTATTTTAACTGACCCACATGTCAACTCTATTTGGCGACTTCTGATGTTAGCTGAGTCGCTCAGATAGCTTTAATTTATGTCTCTCTGTCTCTCTAACTCTCTTTACTTATTATAACTCACTTATTGCTAAATGTCAACCCTTATTATCACCATATATAAATATATTTAATTCTTCTCTTAAAGCCTCCCAATCTTTTATCTGTAGTACCGATCTGTTGTTTATCTTCTTATTCTCGTATAAACTATCTGAAGGTATCCTGTTCATCTCTATATCATCTATACCCATCTTCAGCACTAAGGTTACATAGTTTATTATGTCTTTTTTTGTTAGGTCTGTAGTTAATAACTTTAGAATGTCAGGCAGTATACCCATAAGTTCTATTATGTTTTTATCCTTGTATTTGTTAAATATAGATTGTAATACTGTTCTTTGTCTATATGTTCTTCCAAAATCATTACTTTGTCCATTAGACGCCTTTACGTATCTTACCCTACTGTAACCAAGTGCCTGCTCACCATTTAATGTTTGNATTCCCTCAACTACATTTCTATACNTTTTATCAGCAATGTAATTTGTTCTATTNAGATANTCAGCCTCCCTTTTTGTTAGCTNTATCTCTACACCACCTAAAGCATCTATAATATCTTTAAATCCATCAAAGTTTACTACTACGTAACCCTCAATCTTTACACCAAAATTCTTTTGTACTGTATCTACTAACAAAGGCATTCCACCTAAGCTATAACTTGCATTTAGCTTATTATCTTTATGNCCATCTATTTTAACATTTATATCCCGCATTAAACTAGTTAGCTTTATACTTTTATTCTCTGCATCGAGTGTACCTAGTAGAATACTGTCTGTTCTGCCCCTTCCCCCACCAATTGCCTCTACACCACAGATTAGGAAGTTGTAAATTTTTACTTCTCCTACCACTTCTAACTCTATGTTATCTACATCTTCATTAGTGTCTACTATAGTTTCATCTTCAGCAGTATCTACAGTATCTACTATAGTTTCATCTTCTTTTTGTATAGGCTTATCAGGCAGTTTCCCCTTAGCCTCTCNTATAATATCTACTTGTTTACTGCTTTTAACATCNACTGAATCTACATAAGTTATAAGTCCTAACATATAATTAATATACGCAAGCGCTCCTAACGCTATTATTATAANCACNACTATTAAACTTNCGACTATTTTGATTATTACTCTTTTTTTGCTACCCCTATTCTCTTGTATTGTACCATTGATTTCATTTATGTTTGTATCCATCCCTTTACCCATTATTCCTACGCCTTCTCTCCACTATCACTATGTTTTTTCTTACCCTTATTGTACTTAACTATACGTTTTCTCATTGCATTTTTATTATGTTTTTTTCTTACCCTTATTGTACTTAACTATACGTTTTCTCATTGCATTTTTATTATCTTTAATGTCTCCAATAGAATCTATCATCTTAGATAAGTGTGAGCTTCGTAGTATCCTTCTTAATACACTTTCGTCTTTAAAATCCAAAGTATTCTCTAACTCAACCCTTAGCTCCTCACATTCCTTTAAGTCAACCTCAAATTTCTTTATATACTTGTAATAACCCTCCTTATTTATAAAAACATAGTAGACTGCAATCATAAATAATACTAGCTGTCTTAATAGTTTATACCCAACGTATATTATTATAATAAATACCAATAACAATTTAAAAACGGCGTACTCTACAATAGTTCCACTGATGAATTGTTTAACTGCACCGGATAACCAATTAGCCGTCACTACAACCTTTCCTATATAACTGCTGGAATCTACTAATACACCGTCTGGCTCCATGTTAGCATCGCCTTTAGTTACAAATAAACTCTGTCCTTTGTATTTCTCTATTTCTATAACTCTATGTACTATGTTTTCATTGTATTTGTTACTGAACATTATTATGTCTCCTACTTCTATATCCTCTTGTTTGAACCTTTTTACAATTGATATACTCCCTACTTTTACAGCAGGCTCCATAGAAGGTGTTGTTACTATTATTACATTGTACTTTCCAATATTTCTCCCTGTTTTATCCCTATATTCAGCAGCTTTACTATATACTGTCCATATTCCGAATGTAATTATTACGCCTGTGACTATCACTACCAAGGAGCCTAACACTGTTAACATTATGTTCTTTACTTTCATTAAGGTTGTCTCCCATCTGTACATACTAATTTCATTTATACCACAACTACTTTAATGTATTTTTCTAGTGTTTAATATCCTCTGTACTTTTTCAAGGAACATATCCATGTCCTCCTCTAAATATGTTGAGACTGCCATTTCTATTGTTCCGATGTTTTCATACCTATCTAGTGCAGCTCTCTGTAATTGCTTAGTTGACTCACCTTTAATATAAAAGTTTCTGTATCTTCTTATCTTACGCTCCCAAGTCTCTCTACATGTTTTACTCAAATTTAACCTATCTGCGCTCTTTATAAGTTTATTAGCAACGTATTGATGCTTTCCATTACCATTTATGTATATCCCTACCATATCACATGTTCCCTCCATAACTTTCCATGTCTTTTATATTATTGCTTTTATCTTGATTTCCCTATTTTTAGATAGGTCAATAAATCTGTCATTTGTTTTTATCAGTGGTCTTGAAATGTCATGTTGGTGCACCATAACTACTTTCCCCACATCTCCATTGGATAATTCAACGTATTTATTAAGATATGTTTGTACTATTCCTTTAAAAAAAGGCACTAGAAATCGCGACTCAAACTTGCGCATACCCTCTGACTCAAATGTTTGCATAACCTCAAACGGACATATAGGCTCTCTGTAACACCTTGCAGATGTCATTGCATCATATATGTCTGCTATAGTCACAATCTTGGATACATCACTTATTTCACTAGATGTTAACCCATATGGATAGCCAGACCCATCACATTTTTCATGATGTTGTATAACTGCTAACTTAGATTCCTCAGGTATATCTAGTTCTTTTATTAAGTTATATCCCGAAATTGTATGCTTTTTAACTATATTAAACTCTTCCTTTGTTAATCTCCCTGGCTTATTTAAAATTTTTTTAGGTATTTGTGTTTTTCCTATATCGTGTACTATTCCTGCTATCGTTACACTGTTCACTACATCATCTGGCATATTAGCCCACTCAGCCATAACTGTCGCTACTAAACCTACATTTAATGAGTGTACATATGTAGAGTCATCAAAATGCTTCATATTGTGTATTGCATCAAATATCTTGTAGGTGCCATCCCCCTCAGCAGCTAACACCTTTATATTATCTACTAAGCACCCTATGTCTACCTTATCAGTTCCTTGTAGTATCTCATTGAATTGTGACTCTATTCTTACTATCCTACTCTTGAACTTTTCACACATGTTTGCTACTTCTATGCTTTTATAATCATTATCTACATCATAGTAATAATCATCTAATCTATGTTTATTTGTATCATCTAGCAGCACATTTACATATGTAAATCCATTATAACTTAGTTTATTTATTACTTTCTTGGTAATAGGCTCGTTTTTTCTTACGATTATAGTCTTTCCATTAACCGTCACATCCTGACCTGCTCTCATGCCCATCTTAACTTTTCCTATTGGAATCCTAATTACCCCCACAAGCTCTTCCTCCCTCTGTTAGTTATATTTGTATATCTAAAATGTATAATTCTATATATAAGTTTCCCCCATATTTAATCAATTAAAAAATTATCTTTTCTATGCTAATTACATAGATTACAACTAGTATATTTATGTATGATGCTTTACTCAAATAAAATAACACACTATAAGTCTAGTGTGTTATCTAAATGTTTTAATGTTTTTAGTTATGTTAATACTTGATTTTTTGTTAAGTATATCTCACTTATTATTGCAGGATGTGTTGCTCCCCATTTGAATGTAAGTCTCCATTTTTTTCTAGGTTCCACATCACTTACCTTTAATCCGCAATTTAAGATCCCCTCTGCTAACTTGACTGCCTCTGCCTTACCTGCTGCATTTATCCTGTAACTCCTTCTTTGTCCATCTTGAGGATCTACTAACAAGATGTAACTATTTCTTCCTTCCCCGACTTCTCCCATATATTTAAATGACATATTACTCATAACATTGTACCTCCTTATAAATCGTATTGCTTAACTTTAGCGTAACATATAGGCCCTATACCACGCTCTATACTCCTTTCATCTGTCAATGCTTTTCCACAGCATGCACATTTACCATGATGTATAACTTTAACAATTGGGTTCATATTATCAGCATTCCTTATTACCCAGAATAAACCCTTTACTGCTTCATGCCTTGCATCTACTGTACCTTTCTTTCCTCGGATGTATTGATACGACCCAGTAATACCTTCCTTTTTAATGAAACCAGCATACTTGAAGGAGCCATCTAATTTAATACTTACGAACCAAATATCATGTTCTTTGTTTGCTTTTATACGGTATTTATAATTTACATCGTTCAGAGTATTTAGTATTGTAAATTCTGATTTTCCACCAAGTACAAACTCTTTTATGTCTTTCGTTACATAATGGTACTCAATCTTTTTCATGTATAATCCCCCCTCTGTACACAGTGTACTACTTGTTTCTCTGACCATATGCTGCTTATAGTCTTTGCTCAAAGAAGTCGTCAGTTACATCCCTCCGAACACCCCTTGACCTGCCTTGATTATACCAGTTTCTATCTACGCCTGTTTTGTTCCTTTCCTTAGCCTCAGCAATCTTTGATTCTTCCTCTCTTTTTTTCGCAAGATATGCTTCATATTTAGCCTTGTTTTTCTCTGTCTCTATGTTGCTTGCCTCAACTATACACAGTACAAAGGCCATTACTGCCACAGTACCTATAAACACTAGTAGCAGTCCTCTTGCTTTGTTTCCAAGCAGTTCATCTATTACATAGTTCGCCACAGTCTCGTTTCCTATGACGTATTTAATAAATAACACACCGCATAGTATAATTACTAAAACCACAAAAGATGATACAATCACGTCTCTTATTATTCTCTTGATAGCCAATTCTATCTATACCTCACTTTTTAAATTAGTTAATATTGTATTACTATGTCTTGTTACCACCTTACCCTTGTCTACAAGCTCATTGAATTGTTCTACTGTTATTGCTCTTTGAGTACCGAAGTCATCTTCAAGTATATAAGGTTTATCAAAGTTTTTTACATTTAATCTAGTGATTAGCCTGAACATCCTCCTACCCTACCTTTACATTTCATAATCGCATTCACATATTGTATGGCTGTTAGTTTTAGCCTCATTAATGTTAACTACTACTTTTTTGTTATGATCTAAGCAGACTGCGTCAAAGTAACTTAATGTATCCCTTCCTCTGTATTTATATTTTAATATGTGCATATTTCCTATTACCCTGTCGGAATCTACACCGTATATCTTACTGTTCTTGTATAATCTATATTGAAAATCTATTGCTGATGATATTATACTCCTTGACATATTCTCACCACAACTTGGACACTTACACCTATTCGCCGCTCTCTTAAACTTTAATTCCTGTTTACATTTTGGACATACCCCGCTCTTATCTTGATGATAACAAGCTCTGCACGCAATGGCATATGTTATAGCTGCTCCTTTTAATACCTCTTTTACCTTTCCACAGTCTACACACTCCATCTTAAGGTATACTTTGTTATCCTCCTTAGTAATCTCCTCTAAAGCATAGCAACCGTTAAACACTTTTCCTACTTGATTATCATTAATTCCGCTATTCTTCTTTTCACAGCATATACATTTATATCCTTGATTAGTAAGTCTGCCTTTGTTATATTCACCTATCGCNCCACACTCTTCACATTTAGCCTTTACTACTCCACCACCTCGATCCCTTACTACCTTTAATTTCCCAAAGACCTCACCAGTAGTATTTTTAAATCTTCCGGTGTTTGAACATAGTTTACACTTCGGCTCATCTGTATATTTAAAGGAGTTCTTTGATCTTACTCTTTTGTCTCCACACTTTATACATATGATTGCTACTTTATCCTCAGTTACCTTCACAACTTTATAGTCGCCTTTAATATCCCCTTCTTTGAGGTCACTTTCTTCCTTGCATTTTTTACAATANTTAATTGANCCATTNACTAAATTTGATTTNCTATATACACCAANGTGTCCATGCTCCAAACACTGTGCTTTNACCTCATTATTNCCTAGCTCCTCTATTATTTTTAATCCGCTATATACCTCTCCAACCCTGTTTATTATTCTAGCCATACCTAAACCCTCTTTTCTGTTTATTTAATTACCCTACACAATATCCTTCTGCATTTATATTTAGTATCTTGAGATTAGTTTCAATTCTTGGTAGGTTAATTATCTTTACACCGCTGCTCTTTTTCTATACAGTCTCCTACTTACTTCCTTTGTCGTTAAGGTCGTTTTTAACTTGGATTCATCCTCAACTGTTAAGCCTGCTTTCTCTAATAGCCTGATTAATGCAGGTCTTTTCATATCGAATCTATCTTCTATAATGTATAATGGAGCTTTTCTATTTGTATACCACCAAACTATTTCTTTTGTTCTATTTATCTCTGGAGCATACCCCATTCTATTTACTAAAGTAGTAAATGAAGCTGTTTCGTCTTTGAGAATTATACTCTCCCCACCTATAAACCTTTGTCTGTCATTAACTACCTCTCTGCCTCCACCTGTACCACCTGTAGATTTTTCATCCTTCAGGAAGTATGGCTTTATACTTATATTGTCTACTAAGTCAAATATCAATGCTGGATATTCTGATTTTACACTCAAACATCTTCCTATCTGTTGTTTGTAAATTATATCTGATCTAGTGCTTCTTAACATGATTACACCTGTTATATCTTTGACATGGTAGCCCATATTTAACATGTCCACACACATAATTAACTGTATCGTGTTTCTTTTGTATTTTAATCTCTCAAGTACAGTTATATCATCTACATTATCATCAGAACTATCACTGTGCAGTATTACTACTTCTATATTGAACCCTTTAAACTTATCATAGAACCAAGACCTAACCTCATTTGCCCTATCCCTAATTGCTTGTATATTAGGAAAGAATACTATGAATTTAAAGTAATCTCTAGTTGTTCCATATACATCATCTATACCGCCCTTTATTATATCAGCTGCATTTAAGATGTCTGCCTCTTGAGCTATCTTGTACTTCTCCAGTTCGTCTATATCTTTATGACCGTTTCTTCGCCTAATACTGTTGATATAACCTATACTACTATTTACAACATTACCTACATCAAAGATTCCCCTTCTATAATGAGGAGCCTTCATTATACTATCCTTAACGCAATTATGAAGATTGTATTGGAATATTTCCTTACCTTTAAAGTATTCATACTTTACATCAAAGTTGTCTGCTCTATCAGGAGTAGCAGTAACACCCACTAGGTGTATTTTAGTCCTGCTTATAAGTTTGTCTATGTCTGGGAACAGCCTCCTAAACCCTTCAGCACCTGCCATATGAACCTCGTCAAGCATTATAATATTATATTGCTTTACAAACTCCACTATGTTGCCCTCTTTATATATGTTGTTTAATCTCTGATATGATACAAACTCTACATTATTCAATACGTTACTTCCATTTTGTCCATATGTATTTATAACAGACTCTTTGATTATATCAATAGGATATACATACAAACTTTTTTTGTATTCTTTACTTAAATGTGCTAACATATACGATTTACCAAAGCCTGTTGGTCTGACCACTAAACATCTTCCATACTTACTTAAGTATTCCTTTGTTTTATCTAGTGTTTTTCTAGAAACTTCATGTAACCTTCTCATGCTGTACCCCCCCCTATATTATATTAACGTATATTATGTGCTTCCTTTATTTTCATTACGCTTACAGGATCTATATCTGNCACACTAATTTTTATTCTATCGCTGTTGTTATAAAGATATCTAGTTGAAAACTCAAATGTTGTGCCCCCATCTAAAAACCCATAGCTATTCTCGTTTTTAGCTCCTAGTATAGCATGTTTCCAAGCCATATTATTTATTTTATATCTTAGTGGCATTCCTACATCTAATGCGTCAAGTATCAGCGTTGCCTTGCATTTTGGCACAACTGTCAAATTACCCTGTATATTGTACGCTCCGTGAACAACAATTCCATGATTTAAAGCATTAATTAAATGCTCTCTAGTTGCAATAGTTGTTTTGTTACTATCAGTACTTGCTATTGTATACTTATCTGTTTTCATATTGTATTTTGCTATGTATAATGCCATGTTAAATTCCTCCTCTGTGCTCCATCATAATATTCACTAAAGCTGATTTATCATACATATCTAGCCCCCTACCTATTACCATAGCCTGCTTAATACCACTCTTCCTTTTTAGGAGTGTTGCCGATTCTTTTTTAGCGAACTCCCCTATATTACCATCAGCAATACATATATCTGTGTAACGTACTCTATTCTCTCGTATCATGTACCTGTGTATTGCACCACAATAACTTATTTTTGTTATCATATCTCCCACTGCACATCTAGTCATAACTTCCGTATTAAACTGGTCTAGCAGATACTTTCCACCCCTAGGCCCAACTACTATTATATATCCAAAGTATGGAATATGTGTACTACTAAGTTTTACCATTACGAGTTTATCTAATCTATAGAGTCCCATCTAATTAACACCTACTTTACTATATTTTATAAATTTTCTTTTTAATGTTTGTTAAGATGTATAATAAAAAGAGTAATACATGTATTGTACTACTCTTTTTATGATTGTACTATGTTATACTATGTTATACTATGTTATACTATGTTATACTATGTTATACTATGTTACTTTTTCACGAACATTTCAATAAACTCTTCCTCAGATATGATTGGTACGCCTAACTTCTGAGCTTCTCTGTTCTTTCTACTTCCGCTAGTGGTGTCGTTTGTTATTAAGTAGCTTGTATTGCTTGTAACAGAGCCTGTCATTTTTCCGCCCTTGCTCTCTATTAATTCTTTAATTTCATTCCTATTATTGAACTGGTATACCTTTCCTGTACAACAGAATACTAACCCATCCATTGAAGTATCTGTAGACACTTCCTCATGCACTAGTCTTACTTCTTTTAGGAGATTTACAAAGTTTTCAGCATTGTCCATGTTTTTCATCCAATTTATATATGAATAAGCTATTGTTTCTCCGATTCCATCTATTTGTAATAGGTCATCTGCAGTTAATCTAGCTAGATTCTGTATATTNTAATTGCACTTCTTAGCAATTAATTTTGCAGTTGCTAATCCTACATTTGGAATACCTAGTGCATATATNAAATTAGCCATACGAACATCNCTAGATTTTTCAATTGCATTAATTAGTCTATCAAATGATTTCTGACCGAACCCTTCCATATTAGTTATCTCAAACTCATAATCGGATAA
>JGI24709J26583_10004041_pt1 | contig 11262 bp, 8 predicted proteins | sample BioPla2DNA1_FD_26583 | JGI IMG/M metagenome (IMG submission 26583) | reverse complement strand
GAACTGGTGTAAGGTCTTCTCTGGCTAACAGTTTTTGTAAACGATCTTTCATGGATTTGCACACATAGGTTTGAAACTGATTCTACAAATATAGCACGTTGGTTTACAAAATGCAAATAGCAGATTCATGCGTTGATGTTTACATATGTTGCATGCATGCGACATATTTAAATATTCCTGGAGTCACACTTTTGATAGTATCTCCAGCACTTTATATAAACCAAACTATTCTCTTGTATCTGAGGGTTTTTCTAAATGAGTAAAACTGTTTAATAACCGCAGAATCCAGGGTTTATAAACCGCCTTTGGGAATTAATGGCTGTCTTATTGCTGCAAAACACTGCTGATTTTCAGGATCCTGGAATGGCAATGCTTGTATATTTAAGTATTACTTAATATAAGGCATTTATAATACTGGATATTAATGATATAATACGATATTACGACCCGTATTTACGCTATTTTGTATTTTTATACGTTCTATTTTACTAAGTCGTTGAAGTGTCTATTTATATATATTATCTAATGAATTGATATTGAGATTTATAGCTTGGTATTTCTTGTGATTGTATATGTCTTTTTGCGTAATTCCTAAGGCTATTCTCGTTGGGTTACATGTGTAAACACCCCTGCCCGCTCCTATTTGGGTTTGCTAGTGTGTATTCATTAGCTATAATATGACTCTGTATTGCAAAAAAAAGGCATCCTGGTGGGATGCCCTTTGCATACATTAAGTAGATACTATGTCAGTTGAACTCTTTTTTGAGTTGCTCTGCCCATTTATCAATCCTATCGCTGGTTAAAGCTGACTGGTTTTCAATATCCAAAGCCAGACCGCAGAATTTATCGCCTCTAAGGGCTCTGGAGCTCTCAAACTCATAGCCTTTGGCAGATGTATAACCAACAACTTTACCACCGTATTCTTCAACGAATTCGGCCATTATGCCTATTCCGTCTACGAAATTTTCCGGATATTTCTTCTGATCTCCTCCGCCAAAGATGGCGAATTTCCTGCCTTTTAGAGGTTCCTCTTCTATTTCAGGCAGAAACTCATCCCAATAGTTGGGTAGTTCACCGTCAAACCATGTTGGAACTGCAAAAATAAAGTTGTCAAACTTCCTGAAATCTTCAACTGTGGCAATGTCCACATCTATTTCCTCACAGTTTTCTTCCCCCAGATGCTTAATAAGCTTCTTGACCTGCTGTTTGGTCTTTACGGAGCGAAAGCTGTAAAATATACCTACCTTCTTCATATAATGAATGTTTGATCTTATTTAACAAAATATACTAATACTGNAGGAGCTCTTTGGCTGCCTTAAGTATCTTGTCGGTGTTTGGAAGAATTGCTGCCTCAAGAATACGGTTGAAACCTACAGGCGTATAGGTTGAACCTACCCTCTTGATTGGTGCATCAAGGTATTCAAACGCAATATCAGCAATTGTAGCGGCAACTTCACCACCGAATCCTCCGAACACTTTATCTTCATGTACTATCATTGCCCTGGCAGTTTTCCTGACAGAATTTACAATTGCTTCTGTATCCAGCGGAGAAAGTGAACGAAGGTCAAGTACTTCGATATCTGCAATGCCTTCTTTTGCCAAAATTTCNGCTGCTTCGAGACAGAAGTGAGTAGCATTTCCATAAGTAATCATGGTCATATCACTACCTGCTCTCCTGATTCTTGCCTTACCAAAGGGTACTTCGAAGTCATCAGGAAATGGTGTGGCTGCCTTGGGTGAGTTGTATAGTGCCTTAGGCTCCAGAAAGAGAGTAAGACCTTCTGAACGGATGGCAGTTCTCAACAATCCTGCTGCGTCATCAGCAAAAGAGGGATATACTACCCTAACTCCAGGGAAGGTTGTCAATGCCCCTTCAATGGTCTGTGAGTGATAAAGTCCCCCACCTATGTAACCTCCGGATGCAAGACGTACAGTTATATTTGGTGAATATTGTCCCTTTGTTCTCCAGTATTCATGGGTAGTCTCCACAAACTGTTCCATAGCAGGCCAGAAGTAGTCTGCAAATTCTGCACCTTCAACAACAATTCTGATATCCTTGTTAAAACGTGACATTCCGTTGGCTGTACCCATGATAAAGTCCTCAGCGATCGGGGCGTTGAAAACCCTACGCTTGCCAAACTCATGTTGCATTCCCTTGGTAACGTTGAAGATTCCTCCTTTGTCCTTGTTTGCCACATCCTGTCCCCAGATATAGGTGTGGGGATTATGGTGGAACTCAGCTTTAAGGGTCTCATTTAGAGCCTCAATAAGCTTCTTTTTGTCACCTTCGTGGCTGTGTAAACCATCAGGGTATTTAGCAGCTGGATAGGGCTCAGGAACAACGAAATCAAATATAGATTCCGGACTTGGGTGTGGAGCAGCCATACCTGCTTTGTGAGCTGCCTTGACCTCCTGAGCCACCCTGTCCTCGATTTCCTTTAATTCTTCTTCTGTAGCTCTCTTGTAGCGCAACAGCATACGTTTGAACTTTGCTAAGGGGTCATATTCCTTCACATAGCTTAGTTCGTTTTCGTCTCTGTAAAGCTCATGTCTGTCGCTGTTACTGTGTGAACCGATACGAACACAATTGGCCTGTACTATAGATGGTTTTTGTTCCTTCTTGGTCCATTCAACAGCTTCAGTCATTGCATTCATTGAATCGAACACATCCTTACCATTACAATAGATTATGCGCAGGTTCTTAAAGCCCTCNAAGTTCTTGGCAACCTTACGGTTTGCTGTCTGATCTTCCTTTGGAACAGATATCCCGTATCCATTGTCCTGAAATACGAAAACAACCGGTAATTGCTCATTTGAAGCACCGTTGATGGCTTCGTAAACGTAGCCTTCGGATACGGAACTCTCACCCTGGCTGCTAATAACCACAGCATCTTTTTCTTCGTAGGTCTTAAGTGCACGACCAAGTCCTGATGCATGAAGGGTGTGATTACCGGTACAGCTACTAACATTGTGTATGTTCCAGGATGGTTTTGCAAAGTGGTTTGACATATGTCGTCCGCCACCTGCTACATCAGCATCCTTTGAAATACCGTTAAGTATAATCTCTTCAGCCGTCATACCAGCTGAAACAACGGTTACAAGATCCCTGTAGTAGGGAAATAAATGGTCTTTATTTTTTCTGAAAACCTGGCCAATAGCCAGTTGTATACCATCATGGCCTGCAGCCGGAGCATGGTAAGACCAACCTATGGCTTGCTTCAGATAATTGGGNGCACGTTCATCAAGGGTACGTCCGAGAAACATCAGATAGTACCACTTCAGAAGCGTGTCTTTATCAGTCTTTTTAATTGAATACCTGACAGGAACGTTACTTTTCATAATTGTTATGTAGTTTTTTGCTTTTCAACCTCATTAATACTAATAATTCAGGTGCTACTGCACCTGAATTATTCAGTTTAGACTTCTGTGTCAATATCCCATTGCTCCAGATAATCGGCGATCTTTCGCAGGAAGAAACCTCCCAGGGCACCGTCCACCACTCTGTGGTCGTACGAGAGCGACAGGAACATCTTATGGCGGATTGCTATCACATCACCGGCAGGAGTTTCCAGTACAGCAGGCTTCTTTTCAATTGTACCTGTTGCAAGAATTGCTACCTGAGGCTGGTTGATAATAGGTGTACCTATNGCGTTTTTAAACGAACCGAAATTTGTTATTGTAAAGGTGCCTCCCTGGATATCATCGGGTGAAAGCTTGTTGTTTCTTGCCTGTACAGCAATACGGTTAATATCTGTTGCCAGTCCNACGATATTCTTCTGATCGGCATTCTTGACAACGGGAACTATCAGGTTACCTGAAGGAAGTGCAACTGCAATACCAACGTTTACATTCTTACGATAGATTATGTTTGTACCACTTACTGCTGCATTAATACCCGGATAGTCGCGCAATGCCTTGGCTGCTGCCCATGTGAATACCGGCATAAAGGTCAGCTTTTCACCGTATTTCTTTTCAAATTTGTCTTTATACTTATTTCTCCACAATACAAGATTTGTAACATCTGCCTCTACTATTGAGGTAACGTGTGGGGAAATTTGTTTTGACAATACCATATTCTCTGCTATCAGCTTACGCATACGGTCCATTTCGACTACCTCGTCGCCATCCCAGGCCTTAACTTCAGGTGCCTTTACAGCGGGACGAGATGGAGCTTCTGGAGATGCTGGTGTGGTAGCTGGCTTGGGTGCTGCAGCTTGANTTGTCGGTTGACTACCTCTTGACTTGAGGTATTCAAGCAAGTCATCTTTTGTAAGACGACCGTCTTTACCACTGCCCTTTACTTTGTCAAGTTCGCTCAGCGAAATACCTTCCTGCTTAGCAATGCTCTTTACAAGCGGCGAATAAAATCGGTCGCTACNGCTATAATCGCCCTTCGCATCGCTTATTGCTGCTGCAGGTGCTGCTTCAGCCTTGGTTTCAGCTGGTGCTGCTGCCTCTTCAGCCTTCTCTGCCTTAGGTGTTTCCGGTGTTTCAACCCCACTTCCATCAAGGCTTACTACTGCAATAACCTCACCCACGGGTACGAGGGCATTGACTTCATATCTGATCTCCTTAATAACCCCTGCTACGGGAGAAGGNATTTCCGAGTCAACCTTGTCAGTTGCTATCTCAAGTAGCACCTGATCTTCTTCAACAGTGTCGCCGACTTTGACAAACCACTTTGTAATGGTTGCTTCTTCAACGCTCTCACCCATCTTGGGCATTACTAAATCAAATGTTGACATATTGAATTGATTTTGTTCTTAATGTTTTTATTTCTCTCTTCCTAATTAGCGTTTTATTTTCTGCCAGAGCTTCACGAAATACCGTCGTGTCGCCCTCTGCCTTATTTTCGTACTCTAATAACAGCATTATCAGATTTTTGTTCTTGGAATAAGAAAATTTGTCCTTTTGCTTCGAATGTCGTTTCTATCAGAATCGTACAACATAAAAACCAATGCTACAATATCGTATTTTATCTGGTTGTTTGTCAACTGATTATATTTAATTCGCTGGATAGTTTNGAATTCTATCCCTACTTATGTCATAACTGTTGTTTAATCAACATAGAAAATAATGATAAAAAAAACAGCTGCCTCATGGGAGGCAGCCGTTCACAATTTTTAGTCCAGGGCAGGCAGAATTACAGACTATCTCCGAAATCTGCCTTGTATTTTGCGACAAGCTTTTCAGGCCAGTCGGACACAGCATCCAATCTTCCAACGAAGAAGCGCAGTACCTTGGGTTCGTCAACAAACTTAAGTCCACCGATCAGGTCCCTGTTTTTATACAGCCAGTGCATGCGGTCTATAACAAACTTAGTTTGTGACAGAGTGAANACTCTACGTGGGAAGGCCAGACGAAGCAACTCCATATCCGAAAGTATATCATTACCATTCTCATCCCTTACACTAGATACTGTACCACGTTCCATACCCCGGCAACCTGATACTATNTAAAAGGCTGCGGCAAGGGCTCCTGCGGGATACTCAGTCTGAGGAATATGAGGCAGAAATTGCATTGCATCAATATGTACCCCAAGAGCACCACCTGGCATAATTACAGGTATACCGAGTTTGTCCAGCTCCTTAACCGTGTAGTCGATAAACCCGGGTGATTGGCTGATAACTGTTTCATCGGTTGTTTCGATTAAACCAACAGCCATGGCTTCTACTTCCCTTACGACATTCCACCATAGGTCAGGAAGCCTTCATACAGAGGTACAAGGTCACGCATCTTGAGAAAGAGCTCCTTGTTGTTGGTACAGATACCACCTCCACGAGTAGAACTAACCTTGCGGCTGGAGAAGTAAACTATGTCACAGATTCCGCACATGGTTTGAAGTATCTCCTTAATGCTTGAATTTGCAAATTCAGCTTCGCGTTGTTTGATAAACCAGGCGTTCTCTCCTATCAAACTGGCATCCAGCACTATGATAATGCCATGTTGGTCAGCCACCTTGCGAACCTCACGCATATTTGCGATAGAGAAAGGTTGTCCACCAATCAGGTTGGTTGATGCTTCAAGACGGATAAAAGGAATCCTTTCTTTTCCGTATTTTGCTATAAGGGCTTTGAGTTTTTCAATATCCAGGTTTCCCTTAAAAGGGTTATTGCTCTTTACTATAAGTGCCTGATCAGTAAAAATTTCTGCAATTTCACCTCCATTCAGGTCGATATGCGCCTTGGTTGTAGTAAAGTGGTAATTCATCGGTACCACATCCCCTGGTTTTACAAAGGCCTTTGCTACAATATTCTCAGCTGCTCTACCTTGGTGAACCGGCAAAACAAGTGACTTACCGAATACTTCCTTTATGGCGGACTCCATCCTGTAAAAGCTTTGAGAACCTGCATAAGCATCATCTGCATGGTGCATGGATGCCAGTTGGTTGTCGCTCATTGCATTGGTACCGCTATCTGTAAGCATATCAAGGAACACATCCTTGGTACTTAGTNAAAATGTATTGAAGCCCCCTTCCCGTATGGCGGCCAGACGTTCGTCAATGGGCCTCAGGTGTAGTTTCTGAACTATCCTGACCTTGTGCAGTTCTACCGGAATCTCTTCTCCACTATAGAATTTAATGCTGCTTTTTGAGTTTAGGTTCATGATGAATATCCCTTTAATGAAATTGCTTTGGTTAACAATTATTGATTTTTGTTTTGATGTCCGAAAATAATTAAAAGTGTTGTTATAAATGAAAAAATACATTAAGATCATTAGTTCCGACCCCTAGTTTATTTTCATTTTAAAAAAGGAAACAGGTTTAGCTTAGTTGGATTAACTGCATTTTTATAGGCAGAAGCCGTGGAATCGCACTGTCAATGCAGTAAGCAGGCTGAATTTGCCTTAATGATTTTCAATCTGAAAAACCATAGTGTAGATGATAGATGGACGGTAAAGGAGCAGGTACTACAAGAAGTTAGGCTCACAAGAGATGAATGTCCTGAAAAAAAAGTGGCAGTATCGCGAGATACTGCCACCTGATAATAACATAAAGAATATCTGAAACCAGATTACTAATTTTATTACTCAATCTTAGTCCTTATTCAGGTTCTAAGGCTGGTATTAATTCTTGTGTATCTGTGTTTTACTGTGCCAGTTTTTTGTCCAGCTGTTTTTTAATAGCTTCCATAAACTTCTCAGTGGTCACATAGTGATTATCCCTAAGCTGGGCTCCATGTATTGTAAGGGCAAGGTCCTTTGTCATTACTCCACTCTCTACAGTTTCAATACATGCAGCTTCTAGGTTTTCTGCAAACCTAGCCAGCTCATTGTTTCCGTCAAGTTTTGCCCTGAAAGCCAAGCCTCTGGTCCAAGCATAGATTGATGCAATTGGATTTGTTGAAGTTGGCTTGCCTTGCTGATGCATGCGATAGTGACGGGTTACCGTACCGTGGGCTGCTTCTGCTTCGATGGTTTTGCCATCCGGAGTAATCAGCACTGAGGTCATAAGTCCCAGTGAACCAAAGCCCTGAGCCAGAGTGTCTGACTGAACGTCACCGTCGTAGTTTTTGCAGGCCCAAACAAAGCCACCATCCCATTTCAGAGCAGCAGCTACCATATCGTCAATAAGCCTGTGTTCATAGCTTATTCCAAGTTCTTCAAACTTAGCCTTGTACTGAGTTTCATATAGTTCCTGGAAGATATCCTTAAAGCGACCGTCGTATTTCTTTAGAATTGTGTTCTTGGTTGACAGATATAGTGGCCATTTCTTGTTTATGGCCATATTAAAGCAACTGTGAGCAAAGCCGGTAATACTTTCATCGGTATTAAACATGGCCATTGCCACTCCGTCTCCATCAAAATTATACACCTCGTACTTCTGAACTTCACCACCATCAGAAGGTGTAAAGCTTATTTCGAGCTTTCCTTTCCCCTTTACCACAAAGTCTGTAGCCCTGTATTGGTCACCAAAGGCGTGACGTCCGATACAGATAGGTCTTTCCCAACCGGGAACCAGTCGGGGTATGTTGTTGATAATAATTGGTTCTCTAAATACTGTGCCGCCAAGAATGTTACGAATTGTACCATTGGGTGATTTCCACATTTTCTTAAGACCAAACTCCTCTACCCGTTTCTCATCGGGAGTAATTGTGGCACACTTGATACCTACGTTGTACTTATTGATAGCATTGGCTGCTTCTACAGTCACCTTATCATCTGTTGCATCTCTGTTTTCAATACTCAGGTCATAGTATTTAATATCCAGATCAAGATAAGGTAAGATCAGTTGATCCTTAATCATCTTCCAGATGATACGGGTCATCTCATCACCATCCAGTTCTACAACCGGATTTGTTACTTTAATTTTACTCATCGGTTTATGTTTTACTGATTCAAAGTTTGGCAATAACTTATATCCGGTGGTATTAACAAACAAATGGTTAAAAATGTTGAAGCGCCCCGGTTTTTCATTCCAAATCGAGATTGAACTTTTGAGTTAGTAGTGATAATGAAGGATTCTTCTCCATCATTATCTTCAGCTTCTCAGATGCAGTAAAGGCCTGCTTTTGGGTACTTTTTTCCTCCATATTGACAACTACGGTCAACTCTAAGGTCTCGTTACTAAGTTTTTCTCTCAGGTAAGCCATCAGGTCCTGCTTTGAATTCATTATCTCTTCTGCCTGAATTGGAGCTGAAAGTTGCAGACTTATGATATTAGGTCCCTTAAGTGTGGGCTTGTAATTGGAAAGAATAATTGAGAGTCTTGTATTCTCAGACTTAACTATTGCTGCATACTCATCCCAGACTTTCTGCAAGTTCTCTGGATCAACTGACTTATTTGCAGAAGATGCTGATCTATCTTGTGACGTTTGTTCAGCTTGTTTCCCGCTTTGTGATGTTGCCTCAGGATTCTTTAGCAGGTCCTTGAGTGACGGGGCACTAATTCCCCGTCGTGAAGGAATGCCACTATCGGCTGATGGCTTTGAAATACCTCCTCCTGGGACAGATCCCGGCTGAGTAGTTGCTCCAGAAGATGATGGATTTGCTGGTGCTGAGGCTCCGGCGGATGCCTGTGCAGCCGCCTTTTTAGCTAATTCAGAAGCTTTTTTTTTTCGCTTAATATCCTCGAGAGGGATAAAAGCGTGAATTCAACCTGGAGTCTTTTGTTTCGTGCAAGCCTGTAATTCATTTCGCATTCATTACAGAGCTTTAGTGCTTCATACAGAAAGTCGTTGCTACAGTTCTTAGCCTGATCCAAGTATTTCTGCTTTATTGTAGAACCGACTTCGAGGAGAGCTACAGTTTGTGGATCACGGCACATCATAAGGTCTCGCAGGTGACTGCTAAGTCCGGAAATAAAGTGACTGCCATCAAAGCCACGGTTTAATATCTCATTAAATATCAACAATGCTGATGTNGTNTCTTCCTTAAGGAAAGCATCAACTAGCCTGAAATAATAGTCATAGTCCAGCACGTTGAGATTGGTAATTACCTGCTGGTAAGTGATGTTGCGACCGCAGAAAGCAACTATCTGGTCGAAGATAGACAGTGCATCACGCATTGCTCCATCGGCCTTGGTTGCTATAACATTCAGGGCCTCATCCTCTATCTCAACTCCTTCTTTCTGTGCTACAAGTCTTAAATATTTACTTGCAACCTCGACGGTAATCCTATTAAAATCAAAGGTTTGACAGCGAGAAAGTATGGTAGGAAGTATCTTGTGCTTTTCAGTTGTTGCAAGTATGAAAATCGCATGTACCGGTGGCTCTTCCANGGTTTTCAGAAAGGCATTGAATGCGCTTGATGACAGCATGTGAACCTCGTCGATGATATACACGCTGTACCTGCCCATCTGCGGGGCAACCCTTACCTTGTCAATAAGCAGACGGATATCATCCACAGAGTTGTTGCTTGCTGCATCAAGTTCGTGGATATTATAGGAGCGGTTTTCATTAAAGGCCTTGCAGGAAGTACATTCGTTACATGCTTCAAAGTCCGGCCCCAGGTTTTCACAGTTTATCGTCTTTGCAAAGATTCTGGCACAGGTTGTCTTTCCCACACCACGGGGACCGCAAAACAGATATGCATGCGCCAGTTGCTTATTTTTTATAGCATTCTTAAGGGTTTGGGTAATATTCTCCTGACCCTCTACCGAACTAAAGGTGCCTGGTCTGTATTTTCGTGCCGATACAATGTATTCCATAGACACAAATCTATCTTATTTTTTGCAGCCGTACAAGCAGGTAGATTAATTTACCTCACCTCACCTATCAGATCATATTCTCCTGCTCCTGTGATATGTATATTGTAGAAAGATCCAATGTTAAGATCTTCAGAACTGTCTATCAGCACTTCAGGGTCAACCTCAGGACTGTCAAATTCGCTGCGACCCACCCAGTATTCTCCTTCCTTACGATCAACAAGTACCTTCATTACTCTGCCGATCTTGGCTTCATTATGGGCAAGACTGATGCCACTTTGCAGTTCCATTATCTCCTCTGCTCTTTCCTGCTTAACTTCTTCGGGGATATCGTCTACGTAGTTTTTATATGCATAGGTGTCCTCCTCATGTGAATAAGGAAATACTCCAAGACGTTCGAATTTCATTTCGGCAACGAAGTCCTTAAGTTCCCTAAAATCCTCTTCTGTCTCCCCTGGATGACCGGTTATCATGGTAGTTCTCAGATGCATTCCTGGAACCACCTCACGCATTCGTTTAATAAGATTGATGCAGTCTTCTTTGCTTACATTGCGTCTCATAATCTTCAACATATTGTCCGAAATATGCTGAAGGGCCAGGTCCAGGTAGCTGCAAACTTTGGGATTGCTTGCCATCACATCAAGTAGTTCCATTGGAAATCCTGCAGGGTATGCATAGTGCAGCCTAATCCATTCAATACCTTCTATTTCTGAGAGCATCTGAACTAGTTCGGGGAGTTTCTTATCCTTATAAAGGTCCAGACCATAATAAGACAGATCCTGTGCTATTACCTGAAGTTCCTTTACCCCTTTGGAAGCCAGCAGAGTGGCTTCTTTTAGGATGCTCTCCATACTTCTTGAAGTGTGTTTTCCAGTAATCAGTGGAATAGCGCAATAGGAACAATTGCGGTTACATCCTTCAGATATCTTTAAATAGGCATAATGGCCCGGTGTAGTAAGTGAGCGTTCATTTTTAAGGTCTGCCCTGTAGGGCATCCCCATCTCACTAATAAGCCTCTTCCAGTCGAATTTCCCATAGAACTTATCCACTTCGGGGATTTCTACACTCAGTTGCTGCCTGTATCTTTCCGATAGGCAGCCCATAACAAAGAGCTTTCG
>JGI24709J26583_10004035_pt1 | contig 11278 bp, 8 predicted proteins | sample BioPla2DNA1_FD_26583 | JGI IMG/M metagenome (IMG submission 26583) | reverse complement strand
GGAGAGTATTTTTAATATGCTAATCGTCCTCAATCTACTGCTAATGTTTCTCAATGAATGTAACTAGCATCATCTGAAGCTAAAAATGCTACTGCTTTTGCAATTTCTTCTGATTCTCCAAACCTTCATGCTGGAGTATGGCTTAATAGCATTTTACTTACTTCATCATTTTCCAAGCTTTCTTTTGTCATATCTGTCCTGATAAATCATGGNGCTACAGCATTTATATTAATATTGCGTGATGCGTACTCTATTGCCAAAGATCTTGTTAGATTGATTACAGCTGCTTTGGTTGTGCAATATGATGATGCATGAGCAAATCATCTCTTTCATAAGATAGAAGCTATTGANACAATTTTTCAACTTTTTTGTTTTAACATGTGTTTGATTACTTCATTCATACATAAAAATGTTCATTTTAGATTTCTATCTATCACAAAATCTCGCTCTTCTTCCGTTAATTCTTCAAAAGCTTTTGTAGGGCCAACTCATGCATTGTTTACTAAAATATCAATTCTTCCAAAATTCTTAATAGTTGTATTAACTAGGTTTTTGATGTCATCGGAGCTTGAAACATCACATTTTACTGCTATAGCTTTTCAACCAAAATCTTCAATTTCTTGTACTACTTTTGTACAATTTTCTAGTTTTGTGCTGGAAACTACTACAGTTGCTCAATTTTTTGCAAGCTCTAAAGCGGTTGCTTTTCATATTCCTCTACTAGAACCTGTAACTATGGCTACCTTGTCTTTAAATTTCATTTTATAGTTTTTTTAAGGATAAATATAACTACCGATATAATTACATATAAAAATAAATAAATCAACACATATTTCTTGTCAGGAATTAAACTTGAATTTTTTTAACACTTTTTTATAAATATTTTCGTTGTGATTTTAGCTTTTATATTGAATAATGTTTTTTGTTATTTTAACATTTATCATTTCTATTGTGTTATTTTTTGCATACTTATTTCCTAGCTTTTACTTTAGCGAATTGGTTTTAAGTTTTTTGCCATATATTGTTCTTTTTACGATCCTTGTTTTTGCAACTCAATTTGTCTTATTAAAAAATAAAAAGGTTTGAATTTATGCTAAATTCTCGCCCTTATTTATTTTATTGTTTGGTCTTTTATTTTTTCTTTATTCCAAAGACTACACAAATTTTTATAATTGAAATTGATTTGATCAACAGGAATGAACTGGGATAAATGTTTTGTATTCAAATATTTTGTATAAAAATCATAACTATACTGGAATTTTAGATTGGATAAATAAATATGATGCTGATGTGGTTTTGATGGTAGAATTTACTGATGAGCATTATCAAAATATGAAAGAAATTTTACATGATAAATATCCTTACTCTGCTCGTACTAGTTGGTCACAAAAATATTTCTGAAATGTTGTTTTTAGTAAATATCCAATTAATAACTTAACTGATAATGTAGATCAATGAACATGGAGATATTCCCACTTCAACTTGAAACATAATGATAAAAATTATTATTTTTATTTAGTACATACGAGTTCTCCTGTGGCTTATAAGTTTTTTATCATGAGAAATAAGCAATTCAACATATTGATGAATGATTTTGAAAAGCATGATTTGGAACAATCACAAAACAATCATGTAATGGTTTTATGAGATTTCAATGTTTCTCCGTGGTCTATTTATTATAAAAAATTAGAAGCTGTCATGTCTGGATTCAAAAATATGACAAAAAATTTTAGGATACTATTTACTTGGAGAATAAAATTACTACCTTTTATTATATCTCACATTGATCATATATTTATAGACGATGATTCTGTTGTGTCAAATATTACCAAATTAAATACTCCAGGTTCAGATCATAGATGATTCTTTATTGAAAATTTTAGATAATTTAATCCTTCGAAATGTTTCAATTTATTTGGGATTTTGTTCGTTATCCGTTTGATCAAGATAAAGAAAAAAATAAATTTTCTAAGTTTTTGAATTTGTTGTTAAAGGACTACCCTGCTTTTTTATGGTCTAAACCTACTTGGCAAAGGATTGTAGTTTCTCCACTTTTGTTTATTGCAAAAATTTTTCAGAAAAAAAAGTAGTTTTGTGTTGATGTGTTATTTTTTAATACTGAAAATATCTATTTTTATTCTATATACTTTCAATTTCTTTTAATAATTTTTCTCTTTCACTTGGAAGTTTAGACTCAAAAGTAATCCTGTATTCAAAATCCTTATTTGCTTCTTGGAATACTCTAAATCACAATTCTTTTGCAAATACATCATTAGAAACTTTCTTATCTCATTTTTTATAATACTCTTGTGCTTTTTGATAATCTGCTTTTTTGTCGTTTCATTTTACTTCAATCACTAAATATCTTTTTCATCCTTGTTTTTTCTCTACTTCCACAAGAAAATCAGGGAAATATTTTTTTATCTTTTTTTCTCCTTCTTCGTATATTTCATATTGGAAAAAGAAATCTGTGTATACTTCATTCCCTGTTCATCAGGTAAAGTAAACATCTTTAATCTCTTCATCTTTTTCTAAAACATTGCGGATATGCTGAAATAACTCTAATTCATCACTACTATCAAAATTATAAGGATTTATATGAAATCACAGTTTGTTTTCATCATTATCTTTTTTATAACAAACCAAAGAAAGATTGTCTTTATCTACTTCAAAAACAAATGAATTACTATCTATTTTAATCAGTTTCAACTCTTCTTCTATTGTTTCCACCTTCTCCTCGTAATCATAATAGTTTTTACAAAGCTCATCTATAATAAATCATAACTTTTTATTGTCTTCACTTATAGATTTTTCCAATTCATTTTTACTACTCCAAACATTCTTTAATATCTCTTTTATTGAAAGAAAATCTATATGTGTGTTTTTATGTATGCTCCAAAGTATTTCATAATAATTCATTGGTCTATTGAGTATATGCTTATCTATTTCTTGTGTTCACTTATCTTCATAAGTAACTCATAGTTCTTTTATACGCATATAGACTTCTTGCGGTTTATATCTATTGAAATCTATAACAAAGCTTGAAAAGTCTTTTTGTTGTGATGCAATTATAGATTTAACAATCTTTTTAACCCAAATGCTTTTCCTCTTTTCTATTGTGCATTCTATTGGTTGTGTATTCTTTTTTGCATTTGCCAATCATTCAATATCTATTCCAAAGTTTAGTTTTAGCTCTTTGTCTAAGACGGTATAATTCTGTTTGGAAAGAAATATTGTTGCCCTTTTGTCATTTTTTCCAATAGCCCTCAAACATCTTGCGGTAGATTGCAAAGTAAATATTTGAGGTGGTTTTCTATATAAAGCTGTAGAAAAAAGAGATTTACAATTCCACCCTTCTGTTCCCTTGTTTACAAGCAATATAAACTGTTTCTCACTTTCTTTTGTATCCAATAGATTAAACTCTTGCAATTCTTCTTTTGAAACTTCAGAATGGTTTTCTACTATTTTGTTAGTATCTATATCTAATCATTTTAATATTTCTTTCTCCAATTTCTCCCTTACTTCTTTTAATTCAGAAATATTTGCTGTATATATTGCTATTTTAGGCAGTTTCCCTTCAACTCTTTCTTCACCATATCTACTCCAAAATTCAGACACAACAAGCTTCAAAAAGTCATCACTTTTAACATCTCCAAACTCTATTATATCTGCCTCTTTCAGTATTCAATGTTCTATTCATTCTTTTAATCCATAATAATAGACAACATTTGGTATCATTTTCCCATTAATATAGGGGGTTCATGTCATATTTATGCAATTTATAAGGGCTTTATTTTCATGTATTCTATTTATAGTTTCCTTTGTTCTTTTCAACTCACCTTCCAAATTAGTCCCAAAACTATGGTGAGCTTCATCTATAAAAATACTTAGATTATCAAGCTTTTTTATTGCAAGTAATCTTTGGTTTTCTACTTCATGGTTTTCTCTTTCTTTTTCATCTCAAAATAAAGCATTTTTTAGATTATCTTTATTCCCTTTTCTTGCTTTAATGATTATCTTTTGTGAATTTGTAACAATTACATTATACACGCTTCCATCTGAAACAGATATTGTATGTTTTAAATCTTCTAAATAATGATATTTGATTTGTAAAAGTGCATTATGATATTCAGGCGGAATTACCGTAGTAAAATCAAAATTTTTGATCTCTTTTAAAGATTCAATAATTGTTTTATCTGGTGCAAAAATTAAAAAGTTTTTAGCAAAGATTGTCTCTTCTGGATGATAATAAGATAAAACAATATCATAAAGCATAAAAACGGTCATCAATACTGTTTTACCAGTTCCCATAGTAAGAGCGTAAACTTGGTTTGTGTAGTCATCACTTCCAAAGGTAGTCTGTATTTTTTCTTTATATATATTTTGTCTTTGTTCATCAGTCATATCAATGAGTTCGTCTTTTTCTTTTTCAGAAAAATTTAATGATTGTCTAAGAGTTTTTTGGTCAAAAAGAGATAGACAAATATCTGACAAAGGTTTATTTTTCTGTATCTCTTTGAGATAAATATATGTTTCCAAAGCTTCTTTTTGTGGTTTTCTCAAATAGTTTACTTTGTTTATATATTTTAAGATGTTTAAAGTTTCAGGATAAACTCCAATATATTCTTTTTCTCTCCATTCATTAACTTTCTGTTGGAGTGAATTAACAAAAAATTGCATAACTTTAATGTAAAAGATAAATTATTTACCTACTTCATAGGTTTCAAAAAGCTCTTCTCATAATATATCAATTATTTTTATAGCAACTGTTTTACTTCATTTTGTTGTATGTTCCCACTCATATTCTCAGCTTATCACCTCTCTTTTTCATGGATTATCTATAATTTCAGCATTAAATAGCTTTCAATCATAATCAATATCTATTGCAACACTATCTATGATTTGTTTATAATCCTCAATAATTACTTTTTCAGATTTGTTTTTATTCTCTAATTCTAATTTTTTCATCAAAACAGGACTTATAAAATCCTTTATAGAAATTTTTAGTTTATTTTCTTCAAGAGAAAACCCAATCTCCACCGTCGGCTTTTCTTTAAAAATTAGTCATTCTTTTTCAATAAGGATATCTTTTACTTTTATATCGCAATTTGTTGTGTTTTGAGCTTTTATAAACGCCTCTATGTCCAATTCTTTCCCACTACAAATAAGTTCTATATCATAATATTTGAGTGGACTATTTGTATATATAAGCTCTTCTTGGTTGGTTTGGATATGTTTTATAAGTTCCTCTACATCCTTTTTAGATAAAATTCTATTAGGGTCTATGATTTTCACATAAGAAGATGATGTTTTTCAATCGAAGTATCATCTTACACTTTCTACGCCGTAGCTTTCCATTAGAATTGATTTGTATGCTTGGATTCCTTCATCTTTGTTTTTGAAAAGATTATATTCGTTTACATTATAAACTTTAAAAGCAAGCGGAGTGTTTATTTTATCATCAGAAAAAAGATTAGAATCTGATTTTAGACTGTCTTTTTGTTCTTCAATTATATTAGTTAGTCTCTTTATGGTTGTGTTTATTGCTCCTGTATTTATATCACATCCAATCCACCTTCTTCCAAGTCTTTGTGCTACTGCACAAGTAGTTCCACTTCACATAAAACAATCCATAACTAAATCTCAAGGATTAGATGATGCTTTAATGATTTTTTCTAATAATTCTTCAGGTTTCTGGGTTGGATAATCGGTATAAGTATTGTCATTTTTCATTACTATGGGTATTTCTAATATATCATTTTCATTATATCATATTTTCCATAAATCTTCCAAAATCTTTCCTTTTTTCATATATGTTTTATATTCTTTTCAATCCCTAAAAGTTATTTTATATTTACCACTCTCATCTTCAAAGTTAAATCTTTTAATTGTTCATTCTGCATAAGCTTCATATATTGGATTATACTCATAATCATTTGTTTTTGTGTATCTTAAAATATTATCATGCTTTCTAGGGAAATCCTTTGTAGGTGCAAGACTTCAAGTATATTTCCATATGATTTCATTCCTAAAATTTTGTTCTCAAAACACTTCATCCATTATACACCTTAAATGATGAACTTTATGCCAATCACAGTGTAAATATATACTTCAATTTTCACTTAATAACTCTCTTAATAAAAGCAATCTCTCATACATAAACTGCAAATATTCATCTTTTCATCGTATATCTGAATATTGTTTTTCTTCAAATAAATTTTGTTCTTGTCCTTTTAGTTCTTGTCATTTAATTTTTATATTTTTTACATAATCTGCTTTACTATCAAAAGGAGGGTCTATATAAATCAAATCAATTTTTCATCTGTATTCTTTTAAAAGATGGCTTAATACCTGAAAGTTATCTCACCAAAAGATTTTATTAAAGTCAAGACTTTCTTTATCTCAATAAATTTCTTTTTCTTGTGCTGGATAATATTCAATATCAATTTGTGCTGTTTTTCCTTCCCAATAAAGCATAGGGCGACCTTTGGCTTTGATAATGTTTTTCTCTGACATAACAAAAAATGGTAGGTTGTAAAGCAAACCTGACCATCGTAATGTCTTTTGTTTTGAAATAAGGGGACGACTTACGATATCTTCAGGTTTGCGACAACCAGTACATTGTCCTCATAAGAAGAGCGAATGCGTGAAAATACCGCAAATCGCCCTCTTGTTTCTTATAAGGTTGTTTTATATATACTGATTGTCGCATTCTCAATATAGGATTATTAATTGAAAAAACAAGAAGAAAAAACATAAGGTAAAGTAGAATTTGTTTTTTTACTGTTCAATTCTTCTAAATAATAAAAAACTCTGATTTAAGTCAGAGTTTTTAGTATATATTTAGTTACTATTTATTAATCTTTACTTTTTTTGCTTGCAGTTATTACATCTTCTATTGTTCCTTTATACATAAAGAAATCTTCTGATATTTCATCTAGTTCTCCATTTAATATTTTTTCAAATCAATTAATAGTATCTTCAAGTTTTACATAGGTTCCACTCATACCAGTAAACTGCTCTGCTACATGGAAAGGTTGAGAGAAAAACTTTTCTATTTTTCTTGCTCTAGATACAGTTAACTTATCTTCTGCAGAAAGTTCTTCCATACCAAGAATCGCAATAATATCTTGTAATTCTTTATATTTTTGTAATGTTTTTTGGATATCTCTTGCTATTTTATAGTGTTTTTCTCATACTGCTTCTGGTGCCAAAATACTTGAAGTACTATCTAGAGGATCTACAGCAGGATAAATTCATTTTTCTGCAATTCATCTACTTAATACGATTGTAGAATCAAGGTGAGTAAATGTAGTTGCAGGAGCAGGATCAGTTAGATCATCAGCAGGAACATAAACGGCTTGTACAGAGGTAATAGATCCATGTTCTGTAGAAGTAATTCTTTCTTGTAAGGTTCCCATTTCACTTGATAATGTTGGTTGATATCATACTGCTGATGGGATTCTTCATAACAAAGCAGAAACTTCTGAACCAGCTTGAGTAAATCTAAATATGTTGTCTATAAATACCAATACATCTCTTTTTTCTACATCTCTAAAATATTCAGCCATAGTTAATCCTGTCAAAGCTACTCTAGCTCTAGGACCAGGAGTTTCGTTCATTTGTCAGTATACCATTGCTGTTTTATCTAATACTCAAGAATCTTTCATTTCATGATATAGATCGTTTCATTCTCTTGTTCTTTCTCCAACTCCACAAACAACAGATACTCCACTATGTTCTTTTGCAATATTGTGAATTAACTCCATCATTACTACAGTTTTTCCTACCCCAGCTCCACCAAACAGTCCTACTTTACCTCATTTCAAAATTGGTGCCAAAAGGTCAATAACTTTGATTCCTGTTTCCAAAATTTCTGATTTGATAGCAAGTTCAGTAAAAACTGGAGGATCTCTATGAATAGGTCGTTTTTCTTTGGTTTCAATTTGTTTTCAACCATCGATAGTTTCTCACAGAACATTAAAAATATGTCATAGTACTTGAGGTCCTACTGGTACACTGATAGGATTTCCTGTAGCAGTAACTGTATCTCATCTTTTTAGTCCATCTGTTGCATTCATGGCAATTCATTTTACAATTCAGTCTTCCAATAATTGTAAAACTTCTATAACAACTTGATCTCAGTTGCTGTTGTTTCTATCAACGACTAAAGCATCATAAATGTTTGGAATGTCTTTTTCAAATTGTACTTCTACTACAACTCATTTGATACTAATAATTTTTCCTTTCATGTGGGTAAGTAAATATGTAAATAAATTTTATAAGGATCCACCAACAATCTCTGATATTTCTTGAGTAATTTTTTGTTGACGGGTTTTATTGTATAATATTTGTAATCAACTAATAATATCTCAACAATTGTCTTTTGCATTTTTCATAGCTAACATACGAGATGCTTGTTCTGAAGCTTTGTTGTTTAACATAGCATAATATACTATATTTTGTACAATCTTTTCTATCAAAGATGCTGCAAAGTCTTTTGGATTTGGTTCTAATATTAATTGGTCGTGTGGCAATGGTGCTATATTGTCCAAATTAATGTCAATTCATTCCAAGAAGGAGTCAAAGCTGTCTTGATCTAGTGGATATAATTTAAATCTTAATGGTACTTGAGTAATAACATTTTTGAAATAATTAAAATATATTTTAATTTTTGCATAGCGCTGTTCTTTCAAAGATTGTTTGATAAAAACAAATAAGCTGTTTAGATCACTTTCTGTAAAAGTATCTTTTATATTAACCGTACCTACAATATTCCATCAAGTTCAAACAAAAAAATCAAACCCTTTTTTTCAAATAATGAATAGATCTACATTTTCTTTGACTCACTCTTCTCCATATTTTTCATTAAGGTGTCTGATGAGTCTAGAATTCATAGATCAACATAAACCTTTGTCTGTGGTAAGTAATATAATCAATCTCCTTCCAAAAATGTTTTCTGTTTGCTCTTTTATCAATTGTTCATTTATCTTATTTTGTTCATCAAAAATATCTACCTTATCTTTTATTGTATTTAATACTGAAAGAAAGTGGGTCATAAAATTACCAAAATTTGTCGTTTGTTGTTTTATTTTTTGTAATTTAACAGTAGAAACTATCTCCAATGCTTTTATTATTTTCTGGAGATTGGTGATAGATTTTATCTTTGTCTTTATCAGTTTAGTATTTGCCATGTCTCATCTTTTTTAGGCGTAAATCAGCTGTAAGTTTTTGTAAAGCTAAGTATGATTTTTCAATACTTTCGATATCTCATCTTAATCTAGTTTCTTGAATATTTTTTTCCAATTCTTTTTTCATTGCTTCCAAGGTTTCTTCATCTGATTCAGGATTTGCAGTAATATCAGAAACTAATACTACTAAATCAGTTCAATCAACATATACAGTTCATCATCATATTGATAAATGTATTTGATCATCCTGAAACAAAAAATCTGCTTTTTTCAAAAGGTTTTCTTTTTTTTCTTTTGGTACAAAACTTAGTATTCCAGGTTTTACTATGCTTCACAATGGAGCATGGTGTGGTAATACTGTGATTATACCAATCTCTGTAGGAATTGTAACCTTTTCCACTTCTCATTCAAAAATTGTTTCTTGAGGAGATACTAATGTAAGAAGCATAAAACTTTTATATAAAACTAAAACTTATTGTATTTCTATTTCTTTTAAAGTAATTGAAATCAAGTCTTTAATTCAGTTTTCAATTTCCTCATCTAGTGTTTGTTTTTTTATGATATTTTCACTTAATGATTTGTGTGTTGTATCAAGTTTATTGTATAACATTTGTTCAAATTTCAATACTTGATCTATCTCTATTTTGTCCATGTATCCATGAATACCAGNATAAACAAAAACTGCTTGTTTATTGAAAGGTATAGGAGTATTGTTGGTTTGTTTTAGCATTTCTACCAATCTTTTACCTTTTTCAATTTTGCTCTGTGTATTAGCATCTAAATCTGATGCAAATTGAGCAAAACTAGCTAATTCTCTAAATGTTGCCAATTCCAATCTAAGAGTACCAGCTACTTTTTTCATTATTTTTGTTTGTGCTGATCATCATACACGAGAAACAGATAATCATACATCAACTGCTGGTCTGATACCAGAATTGAATAGTTCTGTTTCCAAAAATATTTGTCCATCAGTAATTGAAATAACATTTGTAGGAATATATGCAGAAACATCAGAATCCAATGTTTCAATAATTGGTAAAGCAGTTAGACTTCCTCCACCATAATCTTCATTTAATCTAGCAGCTCTTTCNAATAACTTTGAGTGTAAGTAAAACACATCTCCAGGATAAGCTTCTCTTCCAGGAGGTCTTCTTAAAAGTANTGAAACTTCTCTATATGCTACTGCATGTTTACTTAGATCNTCATAAACTATAAGTGCATCTTCTCATTTNTCCATAAAGTATTCTCACATAGCACATCCTACATAAGGAGCTATATATTGTACTACAGAAGGTGAATTAGCTGGAGCACTTATAACAATAGTATAATCCATTGCTCACTTTTCTTTGAACATTTCTACTATTTTTCTTACTTTACTTTCTTTTTGTCATATAGCTACATAAATACATTTTACGTTTTTTCATTTTTGATGTAAAATTGTATCAGTTGCTATAGTTGTTTTTCCAGTTTGTCTATTTCAAATGATCAACTCNCTTTGTCATCTTCCAATAGGAACCATNGTATCTATAGCTTTAATTCCAGTTTCCAATGGAGTATTTACTGATTTTCTTGTAATAACTCAAGGAGCAATTTTTTCTACAGGGAAGAAATGTTTTGCTTCAATTTTTCAGTCACCATCAATTGGATTTCCTAAAGCATCTAAAACTCTTCATANNTATTCTTCACCAACTCATACACTAAGAACTCTTCAAAGAGCTTTTACTGTGCTACCCTGCCCCAATCATTCTGTATTTCCAAGAACCAATATTCCGATAGTATCTGGAGAAAGATCTAAAACTAATCATTTAGTTCAGTTTTCAAACTCTACGATTTCTGAAAACATTGCGTCTTCCAATCCGATTACTGTAGCAACTCCGTCTTTTAATTCTAAAATTTCTCATTTTTTTGAAAANTCTTCATTGATGCTTTTTTCATTGATGTCTTTTTCAATTTTTTTGAGAATATCTGACACTATATCCATAATAAACAATGATAATAAAATAAATTATTTTAACTACATAGGAATTTAATTGTTCCTATTTTAACAAAATATTTAAGTCTGATTCTAAATTTCTTTTGTATTGATA
>JGI24709J26583_10004034_pt1 | contig 11278 bp, 6 predicted proteins | sample BioPla2DNA1_FD_26583 | JGI IMG/M metagenome (IMG submission 26583) | reverse complement strand
CTTGGTATTTTCCGGTGTTATCTGCTCTGCGTCAGCATCTTCTTCAACTGTTATATTTTCTTCGATGGGTTGAACCAGTGTATCATCCTGCTTTTCTTGATTCTTCTTTTTTCCCCAACCAAACCATCTATCCTTAGCCATACTATTTTCCTTTCATTCCTGATTATGTGTACTTACATCTGCTACCCGGCATATTGTTTTATATCTTCATCCATTCGTAATGACACTACCTTGGATATTCCGTGTTCTTCCATTGTAACACCATACAGGATATCGGCAGCTTCCATTGTACCTTTCCTGTGAGTGATGACTATAAACTGTAGTTCATCGGTATACCGCTTTAGATATTCAGCAAATTTATAAACATTTGCGTCGTCCAGCGAGGATTCGATTTCATCCAGTATGTAAAAAGGAGCTGGCCTCATTTTTAATATAGCAAATATAAGAGCTATCGCCACTAACGCTTTTTCCCCGCCCGAAAGCAGCATCATGTTCTGGAGTTTCTTGCCCGGAGGCTGTACTATTATATCAATTCCGCTTTCCAGAACATTTTCTTCATCGGCAAGCCGGACTTCTGCAAAGCCGCCGTCAAAAAGCTCTTTGAATACAGTACTGAAATTCTTGTTTATTATCTCAAATTGCTCCACAAATTGCTTTTTCATTACCTGAGTTATTTCCTTAATAACCCGTCTCAGTTTTTCTTCCGACTTGATTAAGTCATCATGCTGATTCTTCATAAAACTATAGCGCTCTTTTGTTTTTGAGTAATCTTCTATTGCTGCTACATTAACCGGTCCCAGCTCTCTTATCTCAGCTTTTATTTCATTTATCCTGCTCTGGGTAGCTCTGACATTAGTAATTTCCTGCCTTATCTCAAGAGCACCTCCATATGTAAGGCCGTATTCATCCCAGAGCCTGTTCTGGAATATTTCAAGCTCACTTTCCATTTTTGCCTTTCTCGCTTCAATCCGGCCTTGTGCTTCTTGAAGAGTAATAATGGTACTGTTGTGCTCAGTAACTCTGTCCAGCATACCTGAGAGTTCCTCTTCCAATACTCTTCTTTCTTCGGCAAGCCCCTCAAGTTTTAGTTCACATCCGGTCTTTTCCTCTTTAAGGCTTATATTCTTCTTTAAAACACCTTGAATTTCAGCTTTCAGCTCTTCAATACGCTCCAGATTACGTTTCTTTTCCTCTTCGCGTTTTGCAATATTCATAGTGTTGCTGCTTTTTTCTTGATTAAGCATTTCAATCTGTTCTAAAACGCTTTGTTTGCTTTCTCTGATAGAGTTAACCGATACGCGGTAATCACTTATATCTGTATGAAGCTCATCCCGTTTCTGCTGCTCATCCTTGTTCTTAAGCTGGCCAGCCTGCACTTTATCTTTCAATAACTGTATCTCATCTTCTATGGCCTTGGCTTTTACTGATTCCTTATCACTCTCTGTCATAACCTCTTTTATCTGCTCTTCCACTTCTTCTTCCTGTTGTTTCAACAGATTCATCCTGGCAGCAATTTTTTTGACATTATCCAGTATAGAAGCTACATGGTTTTCATCTCTTAATCTTACCAGTTCAAGTTCCGATAATACTTTCTGCTCTTGTTCATATGCAATACTTATATTATTCAGCTCGGTTTCTATAACCTTAATTTCATCATCAATTTTTTTCAACTTGGCACTGATATTTTTCAGCTCAGCCTCATTTTCTCTGATAACACGGTTACGGCCAATTATGCTTGATGCTTTGCTGCCGGTACTACCTCCTGTCATAGAGCCTCCGGCATTTATAAGTTCACCTTCAAGGGTAACTATACGGAACATAAAACCGAATTGTCTGGCCATTCGGATCCCCGAATCCATATTATCCACAATTACAGTTCTGCCAAGAAGATTTAATATAATTCCTGAGAATTGCTTGCTGCATTTCACCTTGTCGGAAGCAATGCCTTCAAATCCCGGCATTTCTTGTATTTTAGCCAGCAGGTTTTCATCCAGTGTACGAGGTTTAATAGCAGATTTGGGCAAAAACGTAGCCCTGCCCAGGTTATTTTTCTTTAAATACTCTATGGCACGTTTTGCAGCGAATTCATCATCAGTAACAATATTTTGAAGACTGGCCCCTAAAGAAACTTCTATGGCAGTCTCATAACGCTCTTCTACAGTAATAAGACGGGCCACAGGACCGTGTATCCCCTGACCAAAAGCCTTATTCTCCTGGCAAGCTGTTTGTATTGCCTTGACACTGCGGCTGTATCCCTCCATACTCTCTTCCATATCAATGAGAACCCTGTTTCGGGATTCCAAAGCACTATAGGAACGGTCGATGCTTTCCTGTTTGGCTTTCTTTTCGTTAAGCTCCTTTTGGATTTCGACTTTTTTTAGCTCCAGTTCATTAAGCCTGTTTTTGGATGAGTTTATTTCCTCCCTGGTTTTCCTCAATGAAGTATCCAAATCTTCTTTTTTCATGCTTTCACGATCGATTTCCAGGGTGGATTGACGCATATCCTCCGCAAGCCTGGATTTCAGCTGCTTAAAATTTTCAATATCATTTTTCAGATTATTAAGTCGTATTTTTGAATCCGATAAGGTATCCTGTTTATCCATAATAGCTTGTTTGGCCTCTTCAACCAACCTTTCGCCCTCATCTAACCGTGCAATGATACCTCTCATAATCTCTTCTGCCTCGGCTAACAGCTCAGAAAAGCGTTCTTCATCCCGCAGCATTTGCTGAAAGCGGTACCTTTTCTTTTCGATTTCTGATTCAATAGCGGACACTCGCTCTTTAATAGAATCTATATCATTCCCAAAATTTTCATTGTTAGCAGTAAGATTGTTTATTTTTTCTTCACAAATTCTGATATGCCCTTCATTCTTTTCAAGCTCACTGTCAATACTGTGCTGTAGGTTTCTAAGCTCATCAATCTGTGTTTTTAATAATTCCAGCCGCTCATTCTTACTTCTGTTTTTGTTTTTAATATTCTCTATTCTTCTGTTCTCCTCATCAACCTGCTCTCTGATTTCCCGTGTCTGATTTTCCACTTCATTAAGTTTTATCTTCAGTTTATCTATGGTATCTAAAAACAGACTTACCTCTATACCTTTAAGTTCGTTACTCAGATCTATGTATCGCCGCGCAGTCTCTGCCTGTTGAGCAAGGGGCTCCAACTGGCTTTCCAACTCTATCAGAATATCATTTATACGAACCAGATTTTGTCTTGTTGTTTCAAGTTTGCGTTCTGATTCTTTTTTGCGGGCCTTGTATTTCGTTATACCGGCAGCTTCTTCAAAGACCAGTCTGCGTTCTTCGGATTTGGAGCTCAGAATCTCATCAATACGCCCCTGGCCTATTATTGAATAACCTTCACGGCCTACACCGGTATTCATAAAAAGCTCTTGAATATCCTTTAAACGGCATTGGGTCTTGTTAAGGTAGTACTCGCTTTCCCCTGAACGGTACACTCTACGTGAAACTGTAACCTCAGTAAAGTCGACAGGAAGCGCTTTGTCGGAATTATCCAAGGTTATTGTTACTGCAGCAAATCCCACAGGCTTGCGGTACTGGGTACCGGCAAAAATGACATCTTCCATTTTACTGCCCCGTAAAGTCTTGGCACTCTGTTCACCAAGAACCCATCTGACAGCATCTGCAATATTGCTTTTGCCACTGCCGTTGGGACCTACGACAGAAGTTTGTCCCTTATTGAAATGTAATACAATTTTATCTGCAAAGGATTTAAAACCTTGTATCTCTAAAGATTTTAAATACAAACCAAAGCACCTCGTGTCACTTTTAAAGTATAAGCATCATTTCACATTGTACCACACTAAGACGCAACAAGACATACCATCCACCAATTTTCCAACGTTAAGGGCCTACTGCATTATACCGTTTTAAGTATAAAATCTACAAGCTGATAATAAGCCGCATTGCTACAATAAAAGGAGCAAACGCTCCTTTATTGTTTTATTTATATTCTATCTTCAATTTTAACATATTCAGTCCGTTTCTTGATGCACTTGTATGCCGGCCTGATAATTTTATTACCGTTTAAATGTTCCTCAATAATATGAGCACACCATCCAACAATTCTTGCGACGGCAAAAATAGGGGTGTTCATTTCCAATGGAATGCCCAGCATGTCATATACAAAACCTGAGTAAAAGTCAATATTGGCGCACATTGGCCTGTCAGTATTACGGATCTCCCTGAAAACCCGGGGTGCAAGTTTTTCTATCCTGGAGTATAGCTCAAACTCATCACTTCTTCCCACCTGTTTAGCAAGTTTTTCTGCTTGTTCTTTCAACAAGACACACCTGGGGTCAGAAAGAGTATAAACCGCATGGCCCATTCCATATATAAGTCCGGTGCGGTCAAAGGCTTCCTTCCTGATAATTTTGGTAAGGTATTCACGGATTTGTTCATCACTTCCCCAATCCTTAACTTCTCTTTTCAACTCATTCATCATACTGATAACCTTATTATTGGCACCACCATGTTTCGGTCCTTTAAGGCTGCCAACCGCTGCAGCAATTGATGAATAAATATCAGTCCCGGAGGAAGCCACTACATGCGTAGCAAAGGTTGAGTTGTTACCACCGCCATGCTCAGCATGCAGTACGAGGGCTAAATCCAGCACGATTGCCTCTAGCTCGGTATATTCTTTTGAAGGTCTCAACAACATAAGAATATTTTCGGCAGTACTCAGCTCAGGATTCGGATTGTGAATATACAGGCTCTTTCCGTCCAGATAATGTGCTTTGGCCTGATATCCGTATGCAGCCATAACAGGGAACTTAGCAATCAAATCCATACTTTGTTTCAGCAGATTCTTTATACTGGTATCATCTGGATTAGTATCAAAGGAGTACATTGTAAGAACCAGGCGGGCTATTTTATTCATCACATCCTGGCTTGGTGCATTTAAAATATTGGCTCTGACAAAGTCTTCATTTATTTTTCTTCTGGAACCCAGAACTTGCTTAAACTGTTCCAAACCCTTTTTGCTTGGTAAATCACCGAACAAAAGAAGGTATGCGCATTCTTCAAATCCAAAACGATTCTCTGATAAAAAGCCATTTACCAAATCATAAATGTCAATACCGCGGTATATAAGACGGCCTTCCACCGGTACCTTTTCGCCTTCATCGTAAATATAGGCATGAACATCCCCGATTTCGGTCAATCCTACCAGTACACCTGAGCCATCCTTATTTCTCAACCCACGTTTAGCATTGTACTTGTCGTAAACTCCCGGCCTGAATCTGTTTTTAATTTCTACAACCTCACTTGCTATATCAAAATAGCTATCCATTGCTTCCTGTGACATAACTTTGTACAATGAAATAACCTCCTCTACTTCTCTTAGATGGTATCCTGGGCTGAATCCGCTTTATAAATCGACTTACCTTAAGATGTATTTTTTATATACAATTATTAGCGTAATTATTCTTCTATCAACCAGATTGCGTATATTTATGCAAACCTGATTTTATCTATTGTATACAATCTTATGGTGCCCGTCAAGAGTTATTTTGCAATTCCTTATACAAAATACTTCATCTTTAAAAAATCATAAAAATTCAACTAATAACTGATATATAGAGGTATTTGTGCAATTCATTTTAATCTGTTTTTAACCATATTATTATTAATATAATGCATTTAATGACATTTAAACAAAAAAAACTTGCAATTTAATGCAAGTTTTTTTTGTTTGAGCACTAAGGAATCAGTGGCTTTGTATAAACCTATCTCAGAAAAATATGCAGGAAATTCCTGACGTTAAAATATTTCTGATTACGAAATTTAAATTTCTAGTATTCCCTTGCTGCTTTATATTTTTCCTGGCTCTTTTCCATATTAAATTTCATATTATTTTTCTTTAAAACAGAGTCATAAGTTGTGTCAATAACAATCCACCTGTTTTCATCAAGTAAATAAACTTCATTCCAGGCATGATACCCTTTAACTAAATCTGAATATCCCTTTATCAGCTTGGCAGGGATGTTCTGGCTTCTGAGCATGGCTGCAAAAACAGCCGAATAGTCATAACAAATACCTTTTTTGTCTATGTAGATTTTTTCTATGTCCGGGACATACATTGTATTAATATTGTTTATCTTGTCATAATCATAACTGAATGTATCAACTACAAAGTTATATATAGCTATAACCTTTTCCTTGTCAGTTTTAAGATTCCTTGTTAACTCTCCTGCCTTTTTAATGATATCCATCTCAGGATTCCAGTTTACAGTCTGTACAGAGGCTCTGAAAACATCCAGGGAATTTTTTATTTCGGCCTTAACATTCTGGGCTTTTACCTGGCGATAGCGATTACCTGTTATATTTTCAAAAATAGAAATCTTATACTCACCTTCACCAAGCTGCAGGGGAAAGTATTCGAACTTTTCCCGGCCGAAAAGGTCATAATCATATTTGTCAGCACTATTCTGGACTCTTGTTTTGATTCTCTTAGGGGAGGAAGGAATATACCTTGCACCAACAGTGCCCAGCTCTGTTTTTGAATTATCAAAGTTATTGTATCGAGCCGCCTCCGCATACGAGTATACTGAAAACAATAAGAAAAATACTACCATCAGCACCGGAAGTTTAATTTTTCTCATATTGCTCACCCCAATCAACAAGTACTGAATATAATTTACCAACAATTCTTTAGCAGTAAAACATAAGTTACAAATGGCCTTCCAATACTTCTAGTACTTGTGGGATACATGGGGTATTGTGGTCCATAATTATGTAATCAGAAGCTTTTTTTACAGCTGGTGTCGCATTATCTACAGCAATACCCAAATCGGCAGTTTGTATCAATTCCAAATCATTGTCATTATCGCCTACAGTCACAATAAGTCGCCAATCATTGCCATAAATTGATTTTAACCTTTTAAGGGCGGCACCCTTGGAGGCGCTCTTGTCCATTATATCCAGAAACTCATGTTCAGAAAAAACTATGTTTAAATCAGTTCTGTTAAGTCCTTCTAAATCTGCTTTTATAAACTTAAGAGTTTCATGTTTCTCTATAAATAATACTTTTAGCCATTCTCCGGGTATATCATCCCATGGAGCTTCTTCTAATTCAAAGCCCTCTCTTTCTGCCATCTCTCTTGCAGTATCATTTGGATTAAATACATAGGATTTCCCGTGAATACTTATCTCACAGCATACTTTTGGATATATTGACATAATCTCCCGGAGCACTGGCTTAAGGTCATCAGACATTGCAGTTTTATATAGGACTGTATCGGTATTTGTTTCATAAATCATTGCGCCATTAAAAAATATTGATGGCAAATTCAAATTAAGATCTGGAAATTTTATTCTGGTTGTTTGTTCCATACGCCCAGTAGCTACACCAAATCTGCCGCCTTGTGAGGTAAAGTAATCAATTGCGTCCATATTTTCTTTTGATAATTTTCTTTCTGCATCTAAAAGTGTCCCGTCAAGATCACTGTATATTACAATGCCGTCATATTTCATTTTTACTGTTATTCCTTTTGTCCCATGATTGTGTTTAATCTGTCTTGTATTGCATATAAAAATTCCTTGGCGTTGACAACTTTTTTATTTTCCAGTTGGGAAAGTGCCACCAGGTCCTTTGTCATAATGCCCTCTTCAATGGTTTTCAGGCAGGCTTTTTCCAGCATGTCAGCAAAGTGTTCCAATTCAGGAATTTCATCGAGCTGCCCTCTTTTTCTTAAAGCACCGGTCCAGGCGAAAATAGTGGCTACCGAATTAGTGGATGTTTCTTTACCTTCAAGGTGCTGGTAATAATGACGCTGAACTGTGCCATGGGCTGCTTCATATTCATAGTATCCCTCAGGTGAAACTAAAACTGAGGTCATCATGGCCAGACTTCCGAAAGCTGATGCCACCATATCGGACATAACATCCCCGTCATAGTTCTTGCACGCCCAAATAAATCCGCCTTCCGAGCGCACTACTCTTGCAACTGCATCGTCTATAAGAGTATAAAAATACTCAATACCGGTTTCATCAAACTTTTCTTTATATTCAGCATCGAAAATATCCTGGAAGATGTCCTTAAAGCTGTGGTCATAGGTTTTTGATATAGTATCCTTGGTAGCAAACCACAGATCCTGTTTTTTGTCCAGAGCATAATTAAAGCAGGCACGGGCAAAACTTTCTATGGATTTCTCTGTATTATGCATACCCATAATAATGCCCGGGTCTGTAAAATCGTGAATGGTCTTTCTTGTTTCAATACCGTTCTCATCGGTGAAAACCAGTTCAGCCTTTCCCGGTCCCTCTATTTTCATCTCAGTATTCTTGTATACATCTCCATAGGCATGTCTCGCTATGGAAATAGGTTTTTTCCATGTCCGCACAAAGGGGCTGATCCCCTTTACCAGGATAGGCTCTCTGAAAACAGTACCGTCTAATATTGCACGAATTGTCCCATTAGGGCTCTTCCACATCTCGGTTAAATTATACTCCTTTACACGAGCTGCATTAGGAGTAATGGTAGCGCATTTTACAGCTACTCCGTATTTTTTTGTGGCCTCAGCCGAATCAATGGTAATCTGGTCTTTGGTTTTTTCCCTGGATTCCAATCCCAGATCATAATACTCGGTTTTCAGTTCAACATAAGGTTCAATTAGAATATCTTTAATCCACTTCCAGACAATTCTGGTCATTTCGTCCCCATCCATCTCGACCAGGGGAGTTCTCATAATGATTTTTGCCATTGTTTCCTCCTACAATTTATCTTGCTTATCAAAACTGCTCCTTAATCCAGGGAAGTTTCCCTCCCGATTTGAGTATTTCGGCATCCAATGCTGATAATGTATGCTCAAGCTCAATGGTAATGCCTTTGGTAAGATTCTTAAGAACACAAGCTCCTTTTAAATCTCCAATGTCTACTATTATCTTATCGCCTTCGCTAAGATTATCATAATCAGAAGGATTCTTAAAGGTTAAAGGCACAATACCGAAATTAATCAGGTTGGCAAGATGTATTCTGGCAAAACTTTTCACGATGACTGCCTTAACTCCCAGATATTTCGGCGCCAGGGCAGCGTGCTCGCGGCTGGAACCCTGACCATAGTTTTCACCGCCAATAATAAAACCTCCGTTGTTTTCTCTGGCTTTTTCATAAAACTTGGGATCAACTGCCTCAAATACAAATTTTGATATTTCGGGAATATTGCTTCTCAGAGGCAGAATTTTTGCGCCAGCAGGCATAATATGGTCGGTTGTTATATTGTCGCCTACCTTAATCAGTACGTTTCCTTCAAGGGTATCAGAAATAGGATCAAAGGATGGTAACGGCTTAATATTCGGCCCTCTGACTACCTCAACTTTTTTAGCGTCTTCTTCGCTAAGGGGTTTTAGAATCATATTGTCATTTACAATAAATTTATCCGGCAGTGAAACTTCAGGGTAATCGCCAAGCTCTCTGGGGTCTGTTAAAACACCCTTAATTGCTGTGGCTGCTGCGGTTTCAGGACTAACCAGATAAACCTTTGCATCCTTTGTACCGCTTCTTCCTTCAAAATTGCGATTGAAGGTTCTTACCGAAACGCTGCCTGATGCAGGAGCACATCCCATACCGATACATGCCCCGCAAGCATTTTCCATAATTCTGACTCCTGACCTCACAAGTTTGGTATAGTCGCCTTCCTCAACCAGATGTTCCACCACCTGTCTTGAACCGGGACTGATAAATACATGAAGGTTATCTGAAATTGTTTTATTATCAAGTACTTTAGCAACAATTTTAAGATCTCTGAGTGAGGAATTGGTGCATGAGCCTATGGCTACCTGATTCACCTTAACAGGCCCCACCTCTCCTACTCTTTTAACTGAGCCGGGACTATGAGGAAGGGCAACCATAGGTTCTATTTCTGATAGATTGATTTCTATTGTTTCATCATAAACCACTTCATAATCTGGTTCTAAAGGTCTGAAATCTTTTTCCCGGCCCTGGGCCTTTAAGAATTTATAGGTAATCTCATCACTAGGGAAGATACTAGTGGTACAACCGGTTTCGGTACCCATATTTGTTATTGTGGCTCGGTCCGGAACACTTAAAGTACTTACACCTTCTCCAAAATACTCAAAAACTTTGCCTACATTTCCTTTTACATCCACCAGACGAAGCACCTCCAGGATAACATCCTTTGCTGAAACCCATGGCTTCAGCTTGCCGGTAAGGTGTATTCCCACAATTTTGGGATACTTAATGCGGAAAGGCGCTCCAGCCATAGCACAAGCTACATCAAGACCGCCTGCTCCCATGGCAAAGCATCCCATTCCTCCGGCAGTGGGAGTGTGGCTGTCAGATCCTATAAGAGTATTTCCGGGTACTGCAAATCGCTCCAGAAAGATTTGATGACATATTCCGTTACCGGGCTTTGAAAAATAAAGCCCGTATCTTTTAGCTATGGATTCCAGAAATTTGTGGTCATCAGCATTTCTAAAATCAGTTTGGAGAGTGTTATGGTCAACGAAGCTAACACTGAACTGGGTTTTTACCCTGTCAATTCCAATAGCCTCGAACTGAAGATAGGCCATGGTTCCTGTCGCATCCTGAGTAAGCGTGTTGTCTATTTTAAGAGCAACCTCACAACCAGCTTTTGCTTCTCCTTCAATTATATGTTCTCTAAGTATTTTTTCTGTTATTGTTCCTGCCATTAACTCACCCTCACCTTGTTTTTGAAAATTATACCCTATTTAGCTTACAATAAGCAATATACATAAGTACCGAAGTTTTAGTTGTAAGACATCCCTACTTTAATTATACTTATAACGAGAGGCATATTCTGCCTCGAGTTTCAATGACTCGGGACCCGTTCGAAATCTTCGATTTCGCTAACGGGTTAGGACATTATAACGAGAGGCATATTTCGACTCGAGTTTCAATGACTCGGGACCCGTTCGAAATCTTCGATTTCGCTAACGGGTTAGGACATTATAACGAGAGGCATATTTCGACTCGAGTTTCAATGACTCGGGACCCAATTGTCATTCTGAGCGCCAGCGAAGAATCTTATGCGTTGACGTTTAAGATCCTTCGACTCCGATACGCGACCTTCAGGATGACAGCTTGTATAAACGCAATTAAACGGCGTAGCTGCTGCGATTTAAAGCGGAGCATGATTTGCGGAGCGGGCGCGACTAGAAACTGGATGTTGGAGATGGAGCGGTAAATCGTAGCAGGCTACAGCCGCTTCCCTGTTTAACGTAAAAAGATCCTTCGACTCCGCTACGCTGCGCTCAGGATGACAGTGGGGGNGTTGCG
>JGI24709J26583_10004030_pt1 | contig 11286 bp, 9 predicted proteins | sample BioPla2DNA1_FD_26583 | JGI IMG/M metagenome (IMG submission 26583) | reverse complement strand
TACATTAGGAGTAGTTAATTCACTTAAGGCAGAACCTCCATGATGCTTTAATGCTCTTATTGTAGCAACAATTACAACACAGTCTGGATTTAAGTTTCCATATCTACATTTTATATCTAAAAACTTTTCAGCTCCTAAGTCTGCACCAAATCCTGCTTCTGTTACAACTATATCTCCAAGCTTTAAAGCCATTTTAGTAGCTACAATTGAATTACAGCCATGAGCAATATTAGCAAAAGGGCCTCCATGAATTATTGCTGGTGTATTTTCTAAAGTTTGAACTANATTAGGCTTTATGGCATCTTTCATAAGTAAGGCCATTGCTCCTTCTACACCTAACTGTCTTGCGTATACTGGATTTCCTTCTAAATCATAAGCTATTAGAATATTTCCCATTCTTTCTTTAAGGTCTGCTAGACTATTTGATAAGCATAGTATTGCCATAATTTCTGAAGCCACTGTTATCATAAATCCATCTTCTCTTGGGAAACCATTAATTTTACCACCAAGGCCTACAACAATATTCCTAAGAGCTCTATCATTCATATCCATAACTCTTTTAAATATTATTCTTCTTGAATCTATTTTTAGTAAATTTCCTTGATGAAGATGGTTATCTATTGCTGCCGCTAATAAATTGTTGGCTGAAGTTATTGCATGCATATCTCCAGTAAAATGCAAGTTTATATCTTCCATTGGAACTACTTGTGAATATCCACCACCTGCAGCTCCTCCCTTTATTCCAAANACAGGACCTAAAGATGGTTCTCTTAAGGCTATTACTGCATTTTTGCCCATTTTCCATAGCCCTTGACCAAGACCAACTGTTACTGTTGACTTTCCTTCTCCTGCCGGNGTTGGATTAATTGCTGTTACAAGTACTAATTTCCCGTCTTTCTTATCTTTATTCTTTTTTAATATGTCTAAAGATAATTTACACTTATGCTTTCCATATAATTCAATATCATCTTCTGTAAGGCCTAATTTTTCTGCTATTTTTACTATAGGTTCCATTTTAGCTTCCTGAGCTATTTGAATATCACTCTTCATATATATCACTCCNCTTTTTTAAATTAACACTTAATTATTAACGATTGAAAATTTTAGATAATCTTCAACTAAGTTNAAAATCTGAATTACTTATTAAATATTATATAACAGNATTTTAATATATTATATACTTAATAATAAGTTATATAAATATTTTTAAATTATCTAGTTATTATTAACCATAAAGCATAAACTCTAAACATTATTATCTATAAAAAATAGCTATTTAAATTTCAAAATTAATTTTCAGCGTAAATTCTTTCGAATTCTTCACGATCAATTTTTTCTTTGTCTAGTAAGGCCTTAGCCACCGCATGTAACTTACTCATGTTTTCTCTTAATATGGTTTCAGCTCTGTTGTATGCCTCATCAATAAAGTTTTTAACTTCTTTATCAATTAATGATGCAACTTCTTCACTAAAGTTTCTATTCTTTCCTAGGTTTTTACCTAAGAATACTTCATTATTATCTGAACCATAAGATATAGTTCCTAACTTTTCACTCATACCATAGTCCATAACCATTGCTCTTGCAATAGCACTTGCTCTATCTATGTCATTTTTAGCACCTGTACTTATATCAGATAATATAAGTTTTTCTGCTATTCTACCTCCAAGAAGGCCTGCCATTTCATCTCTTAATCTTGCTTTTGATGTATATGATCTATCTTCTTCTGGTAGGTGCATTGTATATCCACCTGCCATACCTCTTGGAATTATGCTTATTTCATGAACTGGATCAGAATGCTCTAATGACTTCATAACAACTGCATGACCTGCTTCGTGATATGCAGTTAATTTTCTATCATGCTCATTAACAGTTCTACTCTTCTTTTCAGGACCTGCTATAACTCTTGTTATAGCATCTTCAAATTCTTCCATTCCTATTATCTTTTTATTTTTTCTAACTGATAACAGGGCAGCTTCATTTGCTAAGTTTTCTATATCAGCACCGCTAAATCCTGGAATCATCTTAGCTAAAGTCTTTAATTCTACATCTTCAGCTAGCGGCTTCTTCCTAGTGTGAATTTTTAATATTTCTTCTCTTCCCTTAACATCTGGTGCACCAACAACTACTTGCCTATCAAATCTACCAGGTCTTAATAAAGCTGGGTCTAATATATCTGGCCTATTTGTTGCAGCTATCATAATGATTCCTTCATTTGTTCCAAAACCATCCATTTCAACTAACAGTTGATTTAATGTTTGTTCCCTTTCATCATGACCTCCACCTAGGCCTGCACCTCTTTGTCTACCTACAGCATCTATTTCATCTATAAATATTAAAGCTGGTGAATTCTTTTTAGCCTGGTCAAATAAATCTCTAACTCTTGAAGCCCCAACACCTACAAACATTTCAACGAAATCTGATCCTGAAATGCTATAGAAAGGAACTCCTGCTTCTCCAGCTATTGCTCTTGCTAATAATGTTTTACCTGTTCCTGGCGGACCNACTAGNAAAANTCCCTTAGGTATTCTAGCTCCCATCTCTGTNTATTTTGAAGGCTGCTTTAAGAAATCAACTATTTCTTCTAATTCTTGTTTTTCCTCATCTACTCCAGCTACATCAGCAAATGTAACTTTTTTATCTTCTGGCGACATCATTTTAGCTCTACTCTTGCCAAAGTTCATAACGCCTCTTCCACTGCCCCCGCCTTGAGACTGCTGGGTCATCATATAAAAGAAAATAAACAATAATACCATTAACATTAATGTTGGAATAAGACTAATCCAAAAGCTACTATTGGAAGGTTGGTTAAATTCAACCTTAACATCATCTTTAGGATTTTCAATTATTAATTGTTGAATTAATTCACTCGGTGCATATGTTGTAAATTGCTTATTGTCTCTTGTTTTACCTGAAACACTCATTTTTTCCTTTTCAACTACAATACTGTCTATCTCATCATTTATCCATTTTTGTTGAAAATCACTATATACTATTCTATTTGATGCACTACCGCCATTCCATAATAGAGTTGCTGATAAAAAGAGCATCACAATTACAAATATCCATACCGTTGCGCTTGAATATTTTTTCATTCAAGGCCCCCCTTTCTTCTTGTTACTTTTTGTAAACTTTACTTATATACTTCTTCTTTTAGTACACCTATAAAAGGTAAATTTCTATATTTTTCTGCATAATCTAATCCATACCCAACTATAAATTCGTCTGGTACTTCAAATCCTAAATATTCTACATCAATTTCTGTTTTCCTTCTTGCCGGTTTACTTAGTAACGTGGCAATTTTTACGCTTTTTGCATTTCTAGCTTCAAGGTATCTTAGAAGATAATCTAATGTAACTCCACTATCAATAATATCTTCTACTATTATTATGTCTTTATCATCTATGTTATTATCTAAATCTTTTAATATTCTTACAATACCAGAGGTTTCAGATGAATTTCCATAACTAGATACTGCCATAAAATCAATTTCACANGGTATATTTATATTTTTTATTAGATCAGCAGCAAAAACTACTGAACCTTTTAAAATACCAACTACCAATAAGTTTTTATCTTTATAATCTCTGCTTATTTTACCTCCAATTTCCTTTATTTTTTCTTTTATTACTTCTTCTGTTATTAAAATTTCTTTTATATCTTTAAGCATTTACGGTTTCCTTTCTTCTAAAAGTAATTTTTAAAATTTTATTAGTCTTTTTTGTCACCTTAAAACTTTCAGAGACCCTATGCCCAACTATCCAGGCAATTTCCTCATCAAAAACTACAATAGGTATTTCTTTTCTTTTTTCAGCAGGTATTTTTAAGTTGATAAGGATATCCTTTACTTTTTTATTACCTTTCATTCCTAAAGGAATCATCTTATCTCCATTTCTTCTATGCCTAATTTTTAATTCTTCTTTTATATTATCATAATCGAAATATTTTATTAATACATTATTAGAAAATTCTATATTNTTTTTCAAATTGTTAATAATTTTAAACTCTACTATATAGTTATTATATTCAATTGAATTATTATCTAAGTCTTTCTTGTTAAGAATTACTTCCCCTTCTTCTTTATTATCCTTTTTATTTAACACTTTTCTTTTATCTTTTAAATAAATGTCACCGTATATATTTTCACATAATATGTTATTAGGCAAATATATTTTTTTATTTGTAGTATTTTTTGATAATTCTATAACCTCATATATATGCTTCATTTCAATATTTTTATATTTTTCTGAAAAATTAAACAAGGACTTTTTTATAAGCCTTGTTAAAAGAGCTAAATCTAAAGAAAAGGCACCCTTTGAAATANTTAAGCTATCAGACCTTTTTTCACAGTACCTTGAATAGTTAAGTTCAACTTCCTTATTTAAATAATCGTTATCTATTTGAATAAGTTTGCTCATTCTATTAATAGTTTCGATTATATTTTCATTGAAATTTTCCTTCATATACGGAAGTATATCATGTCTTATCTTATTTCTACTATAAATATTTTCTAAATTTGTTTTATCTATTCTAGGCTTAAGGTCATTTATTCTGCAATACTCTTCAATTTCATCTCTTGAAAGGCATAAAACCGGTCTAATTATTCCCCCTTGTCTCTTTACTCGAATACCACAAAGGCCTTCTATTCCAGAGCCCCTCATTAAGTTCATAATTACAGTTTCTGCCTGGTCATTTAAATTATGAGCTACTGCAACCTTATTATACCCCTTAGCCAGCTTTATTTCTTTAAAAAAGTTATATCTTTCTTCTCTTCCAGCCATTTCTTCTGATATACCTTTTTCTTTTGATATTTTATGTATATCTATTCTAGTTGAAAAGAATTCAACACCTAAACTTTCACATAACTTCCTTGAATATTCCTCATCTTCAATAGCTTCATTTCCTCTTAACATATGATTTACATGAGCTGCCCCTAATTCTATGTTAAAATCACTTTTTAATTTATATAGTATGTGCAGCAAACAAACAGAATCAGGACCACCTGATAAAGCCACTAAAACTTTTTCACCCTTGTTTATAAGATTGTTGTCTATTATATAAGCTTTTACCTTGTTAACCACCTTAAAACTCCTCAGTACTTTTTGATATCTTTATAATAACACAATGGCATTAGATGTAAACAGCTAATGCAGTTATCAATTTTCAGGTTTCAGGTTTCAGTTAATGAAATAACTCAGCCTTGCTGAATTATGAAGAGAATATATTTTAGATTAATTCTAAATTTTTAGATATATTATTGAGAAGAATATATATTCTAAGATTTTCAGCCAATCTGAAAATCATCCGAAATTGTGCATTTTGAATTATGAATTGAACAACGGGCTCTATAAGCCCGTTGTTCTAATGNGTTGCATAGATTTTTGATACTAAAACTGTCATATCGTCTCTCACTCTTCCATCGCTTAAAACAATTGCTTTTTCTAATATATTTCTTGATAATTCTGATGGATTATTGTCTGAGTATTTTAGGTATTCTTCTAACCAATAATAACTTCCTAAATTGTTTCTATCTATATCTAACACTCCATCGCTTATTGATACTATAATATCTCCATGTTTAAGTTTCACTTTTTCTGAGCTTATGTCTACAGAATCTAATATCCCAAATGGAAGACTATTGCATTTTACTACCTTTACTTCTTCTCCCCTTTTTATAAAACTAACTACTCCTCCTATTTTTATAAATTCTGATTCTCCTGTATATAGGTCAATTAAGTTTAGGTCCATAGTTGTAAATTTTTCATCTTCATTAAATTTCATTGCCATTATTGAGTTAACTGTATTTATAGCAGTTTTTTGAGTAAAGCCCGCTTCAATAAACTTTTCTATAAGGTCTACTGCTAACTTACTTTCTCCTAAGGCTTCCGGACCAGAACCCATTCCATCACTTACTATAGTTAAATATGTTCCATCATCATTAGCATTGAAACTATAGCTATCTCCTATATGGGTTTCTCCATCCTTGCATTTAACTGATGCATAGGAAGCTACATGATACTTTGGAGTTTCTTCAATTATTACTGAACATTCATCTGTATCCGGGTCTATTCTACAGCCAGATCTGGATATTGAAATTGGAACCTTTACCAAATCATTTATCACTGGCAATATTTTTCTAGCACAATAATTACTGCCTTCACAATTNCTTAATGTAACTTTTATTTTCATTCTTCCTTTTCTATCTAGGTAACAGAAAATATTTTTATATTCTATTTTTGCCTTATTAAGGGCCTTTTTTAAGACCTTATCTATTTCAGTGCACACTGAAACATCCTTTTCAAAATCTCTTATCATATCTCCCATAGTTACAGACATATTATTAATATGACTTGCTATAAGCTTTCTTCCTTCTGTTAATCGAGTTCTTAAAGCTTCATTAACAGTATAATTGTTTACAATCTCCTGAGCATTTTTCATAAGACTGCTTTTCTTGACACATTTATTATTTAGAGACTTTGGAAAGTATATATCATTATTTTCACAGCTGCTTATAAGTTCTGAAAAACCATCGAAGGTATAACGTAAATTCCTATCCCAACATCTTTGTCTTAATTCACAGTTATAACAAACCCTATCTGCTAAACTTTCAACCATTGCAGTTCCCTTATTACTTAAAGATAAAATATCATTTTGGCCTAAATTTAATATAGAATTTGATAAGCTTGATAATACTGCTTTCATTGAATTTAATCTTTCTAAAAACTCATTCTTCACTTCATTTAAGTGGAAATCATTAATAATTTCAGCTTTTTTGTCCCTATTAAGCTCATTTACAATGTTATTTATTATAACTTCCGGTATCATTATAAATAAGATTAATGCAAGCAAAATTTCTATGATACCTGCTATATTAAATGAATTAGAATACATGGATATAATAAAATAAACCACTAAATAGCTTAAGGATGAAAACACTCTGCCTGTATCCTTAAAAACCCCCATAATAAGACCACACAAGCTGTAGATAGTTATATAAGTTGCTATATCATTATTTGTTATTCCTATTATAAAGCCCATGGAAATTCCAATAGCTGATCCCAATCCACTTCCTCCAACATAAGCAAAAAGTGAAATAACAAAAATAGCTATTGTACTTCTTAAATAAACACCTAAAATATTNAAACTTCCTACCCCAGTAATTAATAAACATATTAATATTCCCATACTTATTAATTCTTCTGTAGAGAATAAATAATCACTATCTAGCTCATCTATTGAGCTTAATGCATAACTTATAATATATTTAACAGGTATTATACTTATTAATTTTAAGAAGGAAAATGTTAGGTTAATTCTAATAGGCTGCTTATAGACTGTAAAATTAAAGATCAAAAATGCTGAAAATATTATTAAAAATGTTATAGCATCCTTTTCCTTAAGATTTATTTGCTTACATATTTCACTATAAATTAATACTATTAAGGCTACAAGGCAATAACCTACAGCTCCCTCTAAATCACTAGATATTGATAGATATCCTATTATCGTTCCAATTAAGGCAAGGATTTTATCTCTTATACTTTCCTTTCTTAAACATATCAAATATGNAATACCAAAGGGTGCTATACCCATATCCTTTGTTATTGATAATAAAACCCTGCTTAATAAAATTCCAATAGTAAGCATTATTAGGGATTTGAAAATGTCTCCCTGAAGCTTAACTTCCCTTTTATTATTCTTTTTGCTTACTCTTTTATAAGTTGATATATCCACACCATATTGCATACCATTCCTCCACCTTCCATAAAATGTATTTTGATTATAGCATTATGTTGAGGTGAGATATGTCAATTAATGCGACTAATTATTTTTTTCGTAGGACATTTTATTTGATAATCCCTTATAGATAGATAAAATTTTAGAACTAATCCTTTTATTAAAAAAAGCTGATTATTTTATTTAAGTTTAAAAAATCTAGCTTTTAATATGATATCTCCTATTCTTATTTATATTTTCTCAGAACATTTATTTTGTCATTATAAACAAATTTATGATGAAAAATTAATATTATTATTAATAAATTCTTTTTAATTATCATATAATTTATGTTACCCCAGGTATCTATAGCTATCTATGCTTATCTATATCACAGGTAATAAAAAAAGTCATAAAACTTAAACAAGTTTTATGACTTTGGTGCTGAAGACCGGAATCGAACCGGTACGGTATCGCTACCGCAGGATTTTAAGTCCTGTGCGTCTGCCTGTTCCGCCACTCCAGCGTATATGGTAGCGGAAATAGGACTTGAACCTACGACACCCCGGGTATGAACCGAGTGCTCTAGCCAGCTGAGCTATTCCGCCACATTTGGTTGCGGGGGCAGGACTTGAACCTACGACCTTCGGGTTATGAGCCCGACGAGCTGCCAACTGCTCCACCCCGCGATATTATAAGTTGAATTTAACTTGGTGCTGAAGACCGGAATCGAACCGGTACGGTATCGCTACCGCAGGATTTTAAGTCCTGTGCGTCTGCCTGTTCCGCCACTCCAGCATATTGTTTCGCCTCTCGACGACAAAAATAATTATATCTTATGTTCTTATAAGTGTCAACATATTTTTTAAAAAAATCAAAATCAACCCCTTTAAAAAAGTGTAAAACACTTTCACAGTTCACAAGGCACAGTGCACAGTTGCGGAAATAATTCAGCATAAGCTGAATTAAGAAAATCTTTTATTAACTCCTAAGAGTTAAATATCTTAGTTCTCAGAAACTACGTAGTAGTTTCATCCAAAGCTGTGAACTGTGCACTTTGAACTGTGAACTGAATTTAAATTGTTAATTGTCAATTGAAAAAAGGGGCTGTTATAACAGTCCCCTTTATAGATTTATATATAAATTTATATGATGTCTATAATTACGTGATTAAAAATTAAAATCTTCTTCCACTCTTTGATTTAAAGTCTTGATTTCTTTTAACGTCCTGCATTCTTTCTTCACTGTCTTTTAAAAATTTTGACATTATATCTTCAAAATTCCCTGAAGAGCTGTGACTTTTCTTATTTTCTGCAGACCAATCAATTTCTATAGGCTTAACTGATTTTTTTTGTACATTTGCTTGTTTTATAGATAGGCTNATTTTACCATTGTCATCTATTGAGATTACTTTTACCTTAACCTTATCTTTTTCTTGAAGATATTCTCTAATATCTTTTACAAATGAATCTGCTACCTCTGAGATATGAACTAGTCCTGTTTTATTACCTTCTATTTCTACAAATGCACCAAAATTAGTGATGTTAACCACTGTACCCTCTAATATGTTTCCTGCCGCTAAGGTCATGTTACAAAGATTCCTCCTTAAAAATTAAATAATATATGTTATTATAATAATAACCTCTTTTTGTAGTTTTAAAACAAATTCATTAATTTTGCTCTTGGGAATTTACAACCTTCTCTCCTTCTTTTACCATTCCTAGTCTCTCTCTAGCATTCTTTTCAATATACTCATCAGAACCTATATTTTCTAAATCTTTTTCAAGTTCTGCATTTGTATCTCTAAGCTCCTCTAGTTCTTGCTGACTAATAGTAATTTCTTTTTGGATCTTTTTAATTGTAAGCCCTTGTTTAATATAATTAAATATAAAAATAGCAAAAATAAAAAATATAATTATTTTTTTAAGAGTTAATCGCTTTTTAATTTACAACACCCTCTTTAAATATATTATATATCTATTTTAAACACTAAAAATATTTTATTCAAGCTATTTTTTTATNTTCCTACTTTTTTCCTAAAATATTATAATATATTGTTTTTACAGGGTAAGATAAAGTTTTAAAAACTATTCTAAAAAGCCAGCTTACCTTTTCTAAAAGGTAACTTTCTAACTTTCTAACTTTTGAACTAATAATTTTTAAATAAATAATTAATGTTAAAATCATAAATACATAAACATATGGTCCTAGGAAAGCATAGTTCTTATATAGTAAAAAAGTAAAGACTGTTAAGGCCGTTAATACCCAAAATAATATATCTTCAATTATGATTATTATTTTAGGTACCCTTATTCCCCTTACCATACTATATAAATCAAATAAAACGCCTATTAAAATGCCCGATAAAATTGAATATAGTACGGTTTGAAATTGAACTTCTAAAGTTAAAGGCATATAAACCTACCTAAACAGCCTTGCTATTATATTTTCTTTTTCTTTCTTAACTTCTTTATTACTATAAACTATGGATGCTATGTTTCCTATTATTATTAAATCACCATTTTGAACATCTAATTTATTCATTTTCAACTCAGAACCCTTAATTGTTAAAAATCCCAATTTTGTATTTAGTAATATTTTTTCATCATCAAAGCTAATTACTTCCTCTGCTCCCGTAAGGGTTAGCTTTTTTCTATTTTCTAAATGTATATTACTTCTTGGTTCTTCTAATTTATTTTCAACTTTCTTCTCCATAATATCTCCTCCAAATATTCTTATTAAAATATATGAAGGATTTATTCCATTTATTCTTTATCTTCTTCCCCTTCTAGAATCTCATACATTTCTTTTGCATTTTCTTTTCTAACATGTTCTGCAATATTAGTTATTTTTGCTTTTAAGGACCTATTTGCAAATTGTATTTCTATAATATCACCTTCTTTTACAACAGTTGATGGTTTGGCTACTTTGCCATTTATAGAAACTCTTCCCCCTTCACAAACTTCCTTTGCTACAGTTCTTCTTTTTATTATTCTTGAAACTTTAAGGTATTTATCTAATCTCACAATTAATCTCCTTTCTAAAAAAGAACCCGAGAAAACTCGGGTTCTTAATATTACTTATTAACTCTTTCCTTAAATTCCTTACCTGCTTTGAAAACTGGTACTGTTGATGCTGGAATATTGATAACTTCTTTTGTTCTTGGATTTCTTCCTTCTCTAGCAGCTCTTTCTCTAGTTTCAAAAGTACCAAATCCAATTAATTGAACCTTGTCACCTTTTTCTAGAGTTTCTTCTACTGTTTCAATAAATGCTTTTAAAGCTGCTTCTGCATCTTTCTTAGTTAATTTACTTTTTTCTGACATACTAGTGATTAATTCTGATTTATTCACAATTACATCCTCCTTAAATAACCCGTTTTAATATTTTTGGTAGTTAATTATTTCTTTGATATGTACTATAACTACATTACCTTATTATATAACCTCTTTTATTGATAGTCTATAGGTTTCTCTACTTTTATAACAAAAAAACCGTTTTTTTACAATAAGTTCTGTATAATATAGCAACAACTCTTTATATTATTCTGCAAAAAAATTTAAAATCCTTTTTT
>JGI24709J26583_10004025_pt1 | contig 11294 bp, 8 predicted proteins | sample BioPla2DNA1_FD_26583 | JGI IMG/M metagenome (IMG submission 26583) | reverse complement strand
AAGAGCATAGGATCTACTTCTCCATATTCATAAAAATCTAAAACACTTGGAATACGCCCCAGTTTATTCTTAAGAACATCATATTTTTCCTTAAGAAATTTCTTTGTTGTTCTTGAGTTATCTATAGATTGGAAAATTCTCTTTTTTGATATTTCATCAAAATGAATAGTAGAGCTACCCGGTAAGACCTTAGATCCTTCCATAACATATCTTCTTATAGTATCTTTATTATAGGTTCTATCTCCGGATAAGGCGATTGGTATCATAAAATTATTCATATAATTACCGATAAAGTCTAGTATAACTACATATTCCTTGTTCTCTGCTTTACGAAGGCCACGACCAAGCTGTTGTATAAAGACAATGGGACTTTCAGTTGGACGCAACATAATAACTTGATTTACTTCAGGAATATCAACCCCTTCATTAAATATATCAACAGTAAATATATAATCCAATGCGTCCTCTGTTTCATCACTTACCAACTTGTCTATGCTCTTTTCTCGAAACTCCTGTGAATCATCTCCACATAAGAAAACCGTTCTATAACCACGTTCATTAAATTTATGAGATAACTCTTTTGCTTCATCTTTTCTACTACAGAATATTAATCCCTTAACTCTATCACCACTATATCCATAATACTTTGCCTTTTCTATTATGTAATCCACTCGTGAATTGCACACTAAATAAGCGAAGTTTCTAACACCTATATTGTCATCAAAAACCTCACCATCAATCTCTAATTCTGTTATTCCAAAATAATGAAAAGGGCATAAAAGATTTTCTTCTAACGCTTGTTGTAGTCTAATCTCATATGCTATCTGATAATTAAACAACTCATATATATTAATACCGTCAGGGCGATCTGGACTAGCAGTCATACCCAACCAAAAATTTGGTTTAAAATAGTCCATTATTCTTTTATAACTTTCAGCTCCTGCTCTATGCACCTCATCTATAACAATAAAGTCGAACTCATCTCTCTTAAATTTTTCTCTTATCTCTTGTTTTGCCATCATCTGCATAGTTGAAAACAAATAATCAGTATTATAATCCTTTGAATTTCCAGACATCAGACCAAATTCTTTAGTATTTCCAAATACATTCCTATAACTCTTTATTGCCTGCTTAGCAATTTGCTCTCTATGTACAATAAATAGCGCCTTACCTGGATTAGTCTCTCTTAGTGCAAATGCCGAAGCATAGGTTTTACCTGTACCAGTAGCAGATATTAGTAATGCCCTATGTTCGCCTGCATTAATAATTCTCTTTAAATTTGTAACAAACTCAACCTGCATGTTGTTGGGCTTAAGCGTATATTGCTCAATAGAAGGTACTTGTTCTAGTTTTGCTATCTCTTTTTGCTTTTTAACTAATTCATAATTGATTGTATACGCCTCTATAAAATCCTTATATTTTTTTGAGGAATCAGAAGCCCAAAGGATATTAAATTCATCAATTATATTATTAGCAAATTCACCATGTGATGTGGAAATAACTTTTGTGTTCCATTCCTTATTTTTAGTTAGTGCATCCAAGGTTAAATTTGAGCTTCCAACAATTATTTTGTAAACTTCATTATCTTTAAAAATATATCCCTTAGTATGAAAACCTTCTCCAGCTTCCTTAGTACAATACATCTTTAATTCAATATTCTTAAGCTCTGCTAGTTTATTAAGTGCCTTAGGCTCGCTAAAGCACAAATAGTCCGTTGTTAATATTTTTCCTGGTATTCCCCTATTCTCTAATTCCTTGAGTGTTTGAAGTAATGGAGTTACGCCACTCAGGGTAATAAATGCAACACTTATAAAGAATTGCTTACAATTTAATAGCTCATCCTCTATTGAGGATAAAACCTTTCTACCTTCTTTATAATTGTTAGAAACAAACATAGGTTTGTAAGCCAAATTTGAGATAATATCTTGATTTATAAAAGCTGTTTCTAAACCCCTTTCTAACTGCTCCTTACTATACCTTTGCATAATTCTCATCCCCATTTAAATCCTATATGTATCTTTTAGTCCTGTTAACATTTTACATGTTATAGACTATTTTAGCAAGTCCCGCACAAATCAAACCGGAATGTACTACCTTATCACATCAATCTAAAATTCTTAAAAACCCTTTAGCTGTATATAAATAACAGCTATTAATAAGGTCTCCATTACCTAATTGAACATTCTTTTTCTCATCAATAACAGAGATTGGNGGAAGCTGTAAAACATANGTTTGTCAAATTAAGCTTTCATTAAATCACGATTATAATTCCCCACATCTTATTGTAAAATTAAACCATAGGTGTATAATTGTTATAAATACAAGAAAACAGGATGTGAACTGCTTATGAATGAGCAAATCAAAAGGCTAGAAGAGCTTAGAGAAAGAACAGTTAAGCTTCTGGTAATTATACTTACTGCATCATCTCTGATTACACTTCCTTTTATATATTTAGTAGCTGTTCGTACATATATGATGCAACTAGGGTTTTTTATATTAGTCTTTATGGGGGGTGGCACCTTTGCTATCCTAGGCTTTGCTACCGGCTATTTTAAGAAAGCGAAAGAATTCAAGGCCAGCTATAAGAAGATATTCGTTGAGGCCCCCTTTCAGGAAGCCTTTGATAAGGTCTATTGTGATTTTAATGAGGGAATCAGTAAGGATATTATCTCTGGAACCAATTTGATGAGTATGGGAAACCGCTATTATACCAATGATTATATTAAAGGTTCCTATAAGAATGTTGAGTTTGAACGAGCAGATATTAAAATTCAGCACCACACCTCTAATGGCAAGCGTTCTCGTACTGTAACTTATTTTAATGGTCGTTGGCTCATCTTAGAATTTAATAAGAACTTTCATTTTGATTTACAGATTATTGGTAAGGGCTTCTCCTATACACAGAAGAACAATTCCTTCTTTACAAGCGAAAAGCACCGCAGACACAAGATTAAGATGGAGGACATACGCTTTAATGAGAACTTCGATGTATATGCTCAGAATGAGCATGAGGCTTTTTATATACTGACCCCGCAATTCATGGATACCCTTAAAAACATGTATAATTATATGGACGGAAATTTCATGCTTGGTTTTGTAGACGATAAACTTCATGTGGCTATACATACACGGAAGGACGCCATGGAGCCCTCATTATTCAGCAGTGTCATGGAGCCTAATCTTGAAGAGGTTCAGCGAGAAATCAATACAATTATCCATATCATAGACCGACTAAATCTAGACAGAGAATTATATAAGTAACTAAAAATTTATTTTAAATAGGAGGATTTTAATATGCCCGTATTTATTTTATTACCTATAGCTCTTATATTTATAATATTCATATGGTATGTATCTACCATGAACAGCCTAAGACGTGCCGAGGTTAAGATTGATGAGGCCTTATCTTCTATAGATGTAGCCCTGACCAAAAGGTATGATGTTCTTACAAAAATGCTGGATATCTGTAAGAACTATATCAAGTATGAAAAGGAAACCATACTAGAAACCATAAAGCTACGCTCCGGAATGTCTATTGAGGATAGAAAAGCAGCCAATACTGATCTTGACCAAGCAAGCAACTTTATAAATGCGGTAGCGGAGAATTACCCCGAGTTAAAGTCAAGTGAGAATTTTAGACAGCTACAAGTATCTGTAATGGAGGTTGAAGAGCATCTTCAGGCTGCTCGTCGCTTGTATAACAGTAATGTTGCCTACTTAAATCAGAAGCTTGTATCATTTCCAACTAGTATAATTGCAAAAAACTTGGGTCTAACTTCAAGATTATTTTTTGAAGCAGATGTTAGCAAAAAACAGGATGTGGATATGGATTTTTAAGGCTAAGTTCGTATAGAAGGAAGTAAGATTATATGCTTACATTCTTGCATATAGTATGGTACACTATTCATGCTTATGTTCCTATTGATATGCATAAAATACATATTAACCGGAGGTATCATGAATAAAACATACAGACAGTTGACGATTAAATACGCATTTTTACAAAGTACCTTTTGGATTGGCCAATGTATAATCTATAGCTTTGCTGCCGTATATTTACAATATAAGAACTTTAACAATACCCAGATTGGTATTGTTCTTTCATTATCATCAATTTTATCTATCATAATGCAACCTGCTGTCTCCGCCTTTGCCGACAAGTCAAAGAAGAAGACTGTCCGAAATATTATTTTATCTATTATATTAATAGTCATTGCCTTAGCTGTTATTTTAAACATATGGAGCAACTCATTTATTCTTATTGCATCCATTTATGTGCTAATTAATGCCCTTCAGATAACTCTAATTCCTCTACTTAATTCTATTGCTTTAGAGTTTATGAACAATGGCTACCCCTTTAATTTTGGCTTGGCTAGAGGAACTGGCTCAGTAGCATTTGCTGTTACATCCTTTTTTCTTGGCCATGCCATAAGTCGGTTTAGTGCAGCTATTATTTTACCTCTTTTTCTTATAAGTAATGTATTATTCTTTCTGGCCGCTTACATCTATAGAATTAAAGGCTTTAAAATGGAGCAGAAGGATTCTGTAGCTATAGATTCTAATGGGACATCCGCCATTTCATCCAAGAGTAGTAGCAGTGATTCTACCTCAGAGCAGCCCGCTAGCATCCTGGGATTTTTCATCAAATATAAACGCTTTACTTTATTNCTAATTGGCGTTGCTATGGNTTTCTATTCCCATAGCTTAATAAACACCTATCTAATCAACATTATTGAGAACGTGGGGGGAGATAGCGCAGATATGGGTCTTTCGCTCACTATTGCAGCTGGCCTTGAGCTACCAATGATGGCTGCATTTACAATCATAGTTAGGAAAGTAAAGTGTGGCAAACTTATAAGGCTATCGGGCTTCTTCTTTCTATTAAAAGCACTGGCAATCTGGATAGCCCCTAATGTTATGGCCATACATTTCTCTCAGGCCTTACAGATGCTATCCTTTGCCTTATTTACCCCTGCTTCTGTATACTATGTCAATTCAATTATAAATGAAGAGGATAGAAACAAGGGACAAGCCATGCTAGGTGTAGCTACGGTTGGAGTTGCAGGAACAATTGCCAATATAAGCGGTGGAAAGCTACTGGATATAAGTGGTGTGTCTAATATGCTGATGCTGGGGACAATAGTGGCATTTATCGGCTTTATAGTTATCTTTTTCTCTACGGATAAATCGAAATAATATTTATTCGTAGAAGATACTGTTTTTTAGATTATATAGTGAACATAATCACCCATATATGCAATATAATATATCAATAAAATAGTTTGGGTGTAATTATGAAAAAATTCATATATAAGCTGGTGGCTGTAATAATTATAGTCTTACTGTTGCCTTTTACTCTTACGCTTATATTTTCTAATAAAAACAAGCATTATTCCTTAGAAACCATGGATTTTCAGGTGTATTATGAAAAAGCAGGCCATAAGAAAAAGCTAAATTTTGATGAATATCTAGTCGGTGTTGTCGCGGCAAATATGCCTGCTGGATATCATATCGAAGCCTTAAAGGCTCAGGCAGTAGTTTCACGTACATATGCTCTTTATAACATATCTCTTCTTTCAAAGGATGAGCCAGGACGTAAGGAGTTTTCCACTTCAGAGCTGGGATTATCCTATATTGGACTTGACGAAATGGAGCAATATTGGGGTAGCGATAATTACGTAACTCATTTTACCAAGCTTGAGAACTGTGTCTATGGAACAAAGGATGAGGTGTTGATCTATGATAAGGAGTTAATCCTTCCTGTGTTTTTCGGAACTGGGACAGGATATACTAGAAATGCCAAGGAAGCTTGGGGTGTTGACATTCCTTACCTTATAAGCGTATCGAGTAAGCAGGATGTTACATCTATTCATTATCTTAAAATCACAGAATATGAGCCAAGCGTACTTATAGGAATTCTAAAGCAGGTATATCCATCCCTAAATATAAGCGAAAAAACCTTTTTTCAGGATATATCCCAAGTAGAAAGAGATAGTACCGGCTATGTAACCAATATTATCATAGATAATAAGCCTATAGCTGGAGAGGAATTTGCTTTAATTCTAGGACTTAATTCTAACCATTTCTATATAGAAGATTATGAAGGCAAGGCACGGATCATATGTACAGGTGTTGGTCATGGTGTAGGCCTTAGTCAGTACGGATCTAATGCCATGGCTGAGGAGGGCTATTCCTATAATGATATACTAACCCACTATTACACTGGTGTTAAGCTTACTAAACTTAATAACTAGTGCTATGGTTGTATGCCTTAATAAGGAAAACAAACTCCTCCATATGTAGTTTAAGAGCCTTGGTTTCACTTTTATGCCCTTCAAATAATCCTTTATAGAAGATGTGTATTTTATCATAGTCCTTATGGGTGATATCCTCCTCACCGTATCTATATGCCATAAAAATATTTACAACATCTCTAAATACTATCTCTCCAAACTTATACCTGTCCTTTATTCTATCTGAGAGTATAAGTAATGTGTCCTGCCTTCCCATAGTAAAGCCTTGGTGTTTTAACAGGTTAAGAATACGAAGTAATGTTTTATATGTCTTAATACTATAATCCGACTCATCAAATTCTCTCTTATATCTACGTCTTAACAATAGATAATAGGATGTTAATATGATTAGGATAACACAAACTGTTACAATAAAAACCACTATCCATAATAAGGTCCCTCTTCCTTCTTTTTCGGCAGGAGCTCCTTCATTAGGACCCATCATCTGATTTATGGGTGGTATTAATCCATCCATATTATAATAATCCCCTATGTTTGCTTCATCATATTTCATTCTTGGTGCCCATAGTGTATATCTTTGTTCATGATAAGAAGGCGTTGCTTCAAAAGGAATCCATCCAACCCCATCAAAGTAAGCCTCAGCCCAAGCATGAGCATGGCTGTTTCTAACAAGAAAGCCCGTATCATTCCTATCCTCATAGTCTACTATATACCCCTCAACGTAGCGCATGGGAATTCCAATACTTCGCCCAAGCACAGCCATTGCAGTTGCAAAGGAAGTACAATACCCCTTCTTGTTATCAAATATAAAAAAGTCTACAAAATCAGCACCCTCTGGAACCTTACCTGGTGATAGGGTGTATTCAAATTCAACTAAATATGACTCAATAGCCTTTAGTTTATCATATTTGGTATTCTCATCCTCAGTCAGCTTCTTAGCAAGCTGCTTAATTCGCGGGGGTAATTCATCAGGCAATTGCGTATAGCTTTTATATATTAGATCTGCTCTTTCCTTGTATAGATCATAGAAATCATCTCTTCTCAATATAAAATTCTCTTTATCTCGTACATGGAATTCTTTCTCTATCCAGGAGATCATGTCATAGTCTATAGGTCTACTCTCATTATATGAGAAATCATCAGCTTGCCTTAGCATCTCTTGAAATTCCTGCCCCTGTAAGTTCATCTCAAAATAAGAAACACTGTATGAAGTTTTATCCCCCTTGGCCTTTGGAAATGTTATGGCTGCATGCTCGGTCCTAAAATCCGGATCTGATTTATCAAAATGTAGCCACTTGCTCTTTAATGGATAGAAAAACGTCTTGGTCCTTATATTATTGTATAAGATTTTCATGGTCTTTGTCTCAGCTAATCTATACTCCTCAAGAAGCTCCTGATCCAATCTGGATAAGCCGTAGAGTAGCTCCCCATAATCCAACTGATATTCCTGCTCATCCTCCAGAAAATCACTTCCGCTTTTTCCCCAACTGTAGCCAGTATAGACATCATTTACAGAGCCCGTCAGATATATGGGTGATAGCCCTCGATTACCAGTTACGATCAAAGCCACCTTGTTGTCATCAATTATATTTTCATTGTCAAGATTTCCATCTCCAGAAAATCCACTTAATGAGATTGAAAATATTCCATCCCCCTCACCAATAAAAAACTCCAGGTCCGTTACAAACTTATTAAGCCTATCCTTAAGGCTATAATATACATTTTTAACTCCTGACCACTGAATAGGCTCGGCTTTTGAAGGAAGTCCCACCGCAATAAATGCCAGTAATACACATACCGGAAGTAGGTAAAGTATGCTCTCCTTCCTATCCTTATTGCCACTAATCCTAGCATAAAGCATGCCAGAAAGTTCAATCAATATACTAAGTATATAAAAAATTCCTATACCAACTACAAGCTTTCCCATATGTAGATGTAGAACACTGCTAGCCACCATCAGGGTAATAGCCACTGCACCCAGTAGCAATCTAGATATTGATTTTCTTACAATTAAAAAGAATAATATACTAACTGCTATGGACAGGGCCGCAAGAGTAGTATAAGCCCATACTGCCTCATATAGCTCTTCTGTACGATCATACCTCATAATCCAATCTATGATGGCCCTAAACCAATGGATTGGATTTGTTTTGCTTACTAAAAAGATAAGCCCTACCACCGGTAGCAGGCCTAAGAGTACAAGATATGTTACAGTGTTCTTCTTGTATTCATTAAATATATAGAGTAGTAAGGCTGGCACTATGGTATACAAGATACTGACATATATATTAACCTTAAGAGCAAAATGTTCATTAACCCATAATATTACTGCCAGGGTCAATAGCAATGCAAGTATGGAATAATATATTTGATAACCCCTTTTACTGTCATGCATCAAACGCTTCCCTCCTTTACAAGAACTTAAGTGGCAGAAACATCACCGGTAAGAACATCATCAATTTCATCCATTGGCATTATTTGATATATATCTGCTCCTATCTTTCTTATATCCTCAATCAACCTTTTTGTAGTTTCAGAGACATGGCTACTAATAAATAATATGCATAGGCGGTTGCCTCCTGATAGGACCTTAAGAGATTTAAGATAGAGATCATTTGTAAGCCTAGAAGTAACTATCACATAGAATACCCCATCGTCTCCCCTATGTAAACGTCTCTCAACTAGTTCACTAACAGCTGTTTTCGCATTAAATTTTATATTGACGCAGGCCTTATAAAAGGCATTAAAATCAATCTTTCTATATATGGCCATTTCCCTTATGCCATCCATGTCATAGATAATATGGGATCTTGTTCCCCTGGATGCATAATAATTGCTTATAGCAANTACACTTTCTATTATCTTATCCTCGGCTATAACTACATTAAGGTCATCCTCAATAATCTTTGATAGGTCCATAAAGATTACCAACTCAGCCTTTGGCTTTTGATGATATTTTCGACTCAGCAGTTCCTTTGTCTTAGCCGAGGCCTTCCAATGTATTCTTTTTTTATTATCTCCAGAATTGTATCTACGAATCTCTGTATCCAACTCTTCTTCAATTGAATTGCTATATCGTATAGGATTTTTAGAATCGACTAATGATGGGGCTATGCCTAACTGCTCTAAGCTCAATACTCTAGGCAACACCAGAACCTTAAGCTTAGATGTAATTGGATAGTTAATTGAAAATAAATACAAAAAATCAGTTACTTGAATAGATTCTACGCCAACCTCATATTCTCCCCTATAATTACAGCGAAGCTTTGTCTCCATCTTCTCTTTATCACTAGGGAGAAGGGAATATTCCATGCTTTTCTCGGTTTTCTTAATTGTAGATTTGCTATGTAGAAAATTAACCTTGACATTTCGATATGCTATATAGTCCTCGTTAGCTATTACAAATGAGTAGTTATTCCAATCTCCCTTAACCACAACATAGTTATCCATTGATTGATATATCTTAAATCTGATATAAACATAGACTGTATAGAGAAAGGATATGATAGGTATAAATATTGACAGATAAAAAAGAGCATAGGATATATTACCTCCAAAATATGAGGCAAATATTCCACTTCCTATTATGAATAGAATACTTAATAGACGAGTAATTAACATTATATCAAGCCCTTATCCTTTAATCATATTTGCCTAACACAGGTACAGGAATCTTAGATATTATATCCTTTAATACTTTTTCTTCCTTAGCTTGAGCAAGTTTTGCCTCCGGTGATAATATGATACGATGGGCTATGACAGGGACCGCAAGCTTAAGGATATCATCCGGGATACAGTAGGATCTTCCCTCAAGATATGCCTTTGCTTGTACAGCCCGAATTAAGGCCAGGGTAGCCCTGGGGCTTGCTCCCAAGGATATATTACTGTCCTTTCTTGTCTCCTGAATAAATTTTGTAATATAGTTTACCAAATCCCTGTTTACCTTGATCTCCCTTACCTCATGCTGCATTTTCTCTATTGAATCCTTGTCAACCACCGGCTCAAGCCTTCCGACAAATTGCTGCTGNAGAAACCTATCTGCCATAATCTGCTCATCAGATGCTGCAGGATAACCAATGGAGATCTTAATCATAAAACGATCCAGCTGCGCCTCAGGAAGATTATAGGTTCCAAGGTAATCAATAGGATTTTGAGTAGCAATAACAATAAAAGGTTTAGGTAGTTCATATGTAATTCCATCTACTGTGACTTGTTTTTCTTCCATTGCTTCCAATAAGCTGGCCTGAGTCTTAGGTGATGTACGATTTATTTCATCCGCCAAGACAATGTTAGTCATAATCGCACCTTTAGAATACTCGAATACTCCTGTCTGCATATTATAGATTGAAAGTCCGGTCACATCACTTGGCAATGTATCTGGTGTAAATTGTATTCGTGTAAAATCACAGTCTATGGTTTGTGCAAGTGCTTTAGCAAGGGTGGTCTTACCAACTCCTGGCACATCCTCCAATAGAAGATGCCCCCCTGCCAGTAAAGTAATCAGTGTATATTCTATTGCCTCTCGTTTTCCTACCAGTAAACGTTCTATATTATTTATCATTCTAGCTATTTTACCCTGATACTCCATAAAACCATCCTCCTTTTAGAGTGTTGATATTTCTTATGTTTTTATTATAAAATACTAGCAATCATCTATCAATAAAATAACTACATACTTTATCCTAATAATTACAGTTTCTACATTCAAGATGTGATAAGTTCATATACGAGAGTACGCATTAAAAAAATAGGGCTGTTGGAATATCTATCAGTGATTATAGACATGACCAAAAAGCCCTAGTATTGTAAACCTATTTATTTAGTTCTTTAATAAGTTCTTTTAGCAATAATACTGTATTATCTATTGCAATAGCCTCAAACTCAGAATAAGCCATTTCAGCACTATTATCAGCCTTATCAGAAATTGCTCTTATTATTAGAAAGGGAAGCTTATTCAGATATGCTGCCTGCGCTATGGCTGCCCCCTCCATCTCAGTACAATATCCGTTAAAGCTCTTAACCAGCCACTCCTTTTTATTA
>JGI24709J26583_10004024_pt1 | contig 11295 bp, 5 predicted proteins | sample BioPla2DNA1_FD_26583 | JGI IMG/M metagenome (IMG submission 26583) | reverse complement strand
ATATCTTTTGATAAGAGATTAGGAGCATTTAGCTTAACTTATGATTATAAAACTAGTGCCATCATTAATGTAAAAGATATTGGAGTAGGCTTACTGAGTGGNGANACTGCGCCAATTACAGAACTTTCTGATGTAGGGTTTGTACTTACAAACACAAATGCATATCTAAGATACTTTGATTANATAGAGCAGGGCTACTGTGATAACTTTGCAACGGTAATAAAGAGAGTAAATGTTAATTTAGATGGNCGATATGGNCANGGCGAAAATGGCTTCCATTTTGTATTAAGAGATAATAAAAAGACTAGTGCGTCAATAGATATTAGAAAGGTNTTTTCACCATATAAGCCAAACTCAGAAGGCCAGGTATTTAAGTACTACATTAATGGTACACTCGCAAGGGAAATTAGTTATACAACTGAAATAACAGAGGAGTTAGCAACGCTTACATTTGGAGTAGGTGCAAGCCAATTAGAAGTTTATGTTTATGATAATACATTACTTGTTTCCAGTGAAAAAGTTCCAGTATTAGTTGATTTTGAGCCATATGAGTTTACATTAATTAAGGATGGATCTACAACACCGATAGCGCCAAATGGTGGAGCTATGACATTCTATACACCTAGAGAATTTGAAACTTATCCAGCGGGTATAACTAATCCTATAGGCACATCAGATTCTGCTGCTAGGTCTAGATATAAGTTAACTCAGTATGGAGCGTTGAATCCAGGATTAAAAGATGCCCCTCTAGTACGTAGTATGGAATATAGTATGAGTTTTGAAGAAGTTTTCTATGAGACAGGGGCGGGTACGGAAATTTATCAACCTATAACGGGTTCAAGTAGATTTGGTATTAATATGTTTATGAATGGTGCTACATATTATGTAGATGATAGCACTGCAACCATGAGAGGAATATCATTAGTAATAGATAAAACTACTACTGAATCTGCTGGTGTGTTTACCCACAGCTTTACAGGAAGGGTAATGTTTGCTAATAGAGTATCAAGCGGTATAGTGGCATATAATCAATTTTCAGTTCCGCTTCCAGATGTTTCAGGGATTAACTTTAACGATGGTGCAGTTTATACATTTGGCATTTACCTTGATAGAAATGATATTAGGCAGTATGGTGGAAATACGTATTTGAATCTAAGAAAGGGTAGTGATGGATTAACGGTAAGGATATTAAGGAATGGCACACCAGTTGTTAATCAGTATATAGACAATGCTTACCTCAAAGAATATGCTACACCTCAGCTTACATATTCAAATGCTGACTTTGATCTTTTAAGCCCAATTTGGCTTGCGGGGACAGCAGAAACTGATAATGGTATAAGTATTAGTGCCTCAAATACATTTAAGGTTAATTTATATAGTGCGAGTATCAACAAAAATAATCATTACAATAATGACTATTTAGTAGACAATGCATTCGTGTTAAGAAATCTAGAAGGGACAGAAATAGATGCATCGTTAGATACAAAGACAGTCAAACAATCTAACGGCATGGGAATTCCGCTTGTATCTAAATATGAAAATATATGCATAGATTATGAAACAATATCATCATCAAGCGGCAAATTTGAATGGCATGTTCTTGGACAAGGTGTTGGAATAGACGAATACTTCAATAAAGGTATGAAACTAGTATATGATGGTACTAATCTAAACTTTGTGTTCTATATTAACGAAACTAACTATTTAGCACAACCATTAGCAGTACCAGCTGGAGGACTATTAAACTTGACTTCAAGGCATAAAATAAGGTTTGTATTTGATAGGGTGAGGTATTCTACCACTGCAGATACTAGTTATAATGTAATGGCTGGTAGTCTAGCGCTAACAGAAGCATCCGTGGACTTAGCTGTGCCAGTAATTCATTATGGTAAAGCTTTAGTTTACATTGATGGTATGGAAGGACAAACTGTATACTTCCCATATTATAATTCAGGTATAGGATGGTTTAGACCGGATAACGCAATTACAACTGGTACTAAGTATCAAGGCGAAATCATACAGCCAATAGCAACACCTGCTGCTAACGACGAAAATGCATTTGGGCAATATCCACAGTTTTTAAATAGTTATAACTCAAGCGCTATTAAGATAACAAATTCAAAAGTTAAATTGTATGATTATTCAAGCTATATCGGCTCAAATTCATTTGAAACGGCTTCACTGGTCGATGATACAGCACCTGCAGTATAAAATTAACATAATGTGCCAGCGTTAACATAAACAAAAAATGCCATTTTAATAAATGGCATAAATTTTATAAAAATATAATATAAATCTTGGGTTAGTTAAAATCTACATAAAATTTACAAGTTTTTTATAGAGTTTTGTAAGTTTGTAGAATTATGGTACCCCCAAGGGGATTCGAACCCCTACTACCGGCGTGAGAGGCCAGCGTCCTAACCATTAGACTATGAGGGCAAACAAGCGAAATAAGTATATCACGGCGGGGGTATGCTGGCAAGTGTTTAGAGAAAAGTAATACTTTCGTAATTAATATTAATTAAATGCCTTAATGATATGTAATAAAATATTAATGAATGGACAAGGAAACAATATGGGACAAGATATAAGCCTTATTGAAAATAAATTAAAACTATTGCCTGCCTCTAGTGGTGTATATCTAATGTTAGATGAAAACAAAAAGATTATCTATATAGGCAAGGCGAAAAACTTAAAAAATAGNGTAAAGCAGTATTTTAACNGCAGTGACAAAAATGCAAAAACAGCGTCTTTAGTCTCCCAAATATATGATTTCGAGTATATAATCACGCCAACTGAGTTGGAAGCATTAGTGTTAGAAAATAATCTAATTAAATTACATAAGCCATATTATAATATACTACTTAAAGACGACAAAACATATCCTTACATAAAAATAAACATTGAAGAAACTTATCCAACAATAGAGATTGTAAGAAAGGTAAAAAAGGGTGGTAAGTATTTTGGCCCATATTTACTTGGCGTTTCTGCTCAGAAACTTTTGGATTTAATACACGCTATTTTCCCAGTTAGAAGTTGCCGAGGGAAAAATCCCAGAGGTAAAAAAGTATGTTTAGAGTATCACCTAAATAGATGCTTAGGACCTTGTGTTAATAATGTCCCAGAAGTAGAGTATCAAAAACATATTAAAGATATTATTCAACTACTTTCAGGAGATGTATCTAAGGTAAAAAACATATTAATCGAAAAGATGCAAGCTGCTGTTGAAAAAGAAGAGTTTGAACTGGCAATTACTTATAGGGACTATTTACAACTTTTAGATAATTTGACGAGGAAGCAATCGATAAATCTACCAAATGTTTTAAATGCAGATGTATTTACATATGCTAAAAACGATACTTACGGTTGTATTAATGTGCTTTTAGTACGCTCTGGTAATGTAATAGGATCGTACAATAAACCCGTATTAGAAGCAGGTGAAGAAAGCGATGTGCTCAGTAGTTATATAATGCAGTATTATGATATTAACCCAATAATTGCTGAAAAAGTATTTTTGTCTAAAGAGTTTGATTTCTCATTAGAAATAGAAAGTTTTTTAAGTGAACAGAAGGGAACAAANGTTTCCATATCNATTCCTAAAATTGGTAATAANAAAAGACTAGTTGATATTTCATTAGATAANGCAAAGGAATATTTAGATAAAAGNCTTGCACAGATTAAAAATAAAGACGAGATGACGAAGGGTGCGGTGCTACAACTTGCAAAAGCTTTGAACTTAAACAAGAATTTACAACGTATAGAGTGTTTTGACATTTCCAACATAAGTGGGACCAGTCAAGTTGCAAGTATGTCAGTATTTATTAATGGTGAACCGTTTAAAAAGCACTATAGAATGTTTAAGGTAAAAACAGTATTAAAAAGTGATGATTATAGTTCTTTAAGAGAAGTTGTTTCACGTCGTATAATGGCGCTTAGTGGAGATGATGTAAGTTTTAGTTCGCGACCAGACTTAGTTATTATAGATGGCGGGAAAGGGCAGTTAGGAGCTGTTTATGATCTTTTAGAAGCTGAAGGACTATCAGTTATATCGCTAGCTGAAAAAGACGAGCACATTTTTATACCAAGGAAAAAGGAACCAATAGTTTTGAGTCACGACGATCCAGCTTTAAAACTATGTCAAAGAATTAGAGATGAAGCTCATAGGTTTGCTATTAACTATCATAGGGTATTAAGAGAAGATAGTATGTTTAAATCCTCACTAAGAGAAATAAAAGGGATAGGCGATAAAAAAGCCATAGCATTGTTAGAATATTTTAAGACAGTAGAAGAGATAAAAAAAGCTTCTACTCAGGAGTTAATGAAAGTTTCAGGAATAACCAAAGAAAATGCAAATAGTATAGTTGAGTTTTTTAAAAATAGTAATTAAAGAAGAATTTTAGGAGGCAGGGACGGATGAAATATAAGTTGATAGTAGCAGATTTTGATGATACGACTGTTGGGAAGGATTTAGTTATTTCAAATATAACCATATCGGCCATACATGAATACATAAAAGCGGGAGGGACTTTTGTTTTTTGTACGGGGCGAATGACTGAGAGTATAATCNCTTATGCGAGAAAATTAGGGCTAAAAGGCGAAATCATGGGTTATCAAGGGGCAGAGACTGCAGATATAGAAACTGGTAATGTCTTATACTCCCATACAATAGATTCAAAAATTGCCGAAGACGTTTGTCTCTTTTTAGAAAACAATGGATGGTATTATCAAATTTATACTGATGGATATTTTTGGGTGGATAAAGCTAATGATTATTCAAGACACTATGCAGTTTTTTCAGGCGTACAAATGAAGGAAACAGGAGTAAAACTTTCTACCTTTATAAGGGAAAACAATATTAGTCCATTAAAAATTATGTTGATATTGGACTCTAGTCAAAATAACAAGGTGCTAAGTAAAGTTAGAAAAAAGTATGCCAAAAGTTTAACTATAAACAGGTCCAAGCCCACTTTAGTTGAAATTGTTTCAAATAGTATTGACAAGGGCAAGGCAGTTGAAAATTATGCAAAAAGACATGGTTTTAAAAGAGAAGAAATAATATGTATAGGAGATGGTTTAAGCGATATTCCTATGATAGAGTATGCAGGTCTTGGNGTGGCTATGGAAAANGGTGATGAGCTAGTAAAAAAATCTGCTAAAGTTATTGCACCGCATTGCGATGAAGATGGGCTTGCGTTCATAATTAATAAATATGGTTTGAATATAAATTAAAACAAATTAATAGACAAAATAAAAGCAAGTTCGTTATATCGGGACTTGCTTTTTGGGTTTATATTAACTTATTATTAAAAACTGGTTTTAGCTACTAAAGTTGCCAATTGTAACATTATGAGGACCCAAAACATTGCTAATGATTGTTTTTGCTTGTTCTAAATCGTCTACTCCTATGTCAGTTTTATACAGCAATGTGTTGAACTGGACGTATACTGGATAACTACCAGGGATACGTGAAAGTAGTTTTTCAATCTGATCAAATTTATCTTGGGTTTCTTCCGTAAGCAAAAAGCATATTGCTTGATTTAAAATGTTTGTCTTAGTCTTGCCAGCTGACTTTGATTCATATATGATAGGGCGAGCTGACTGAGCATATACTTTCGGCTCTCCGTCTTTCATAGAAAATTTACCTGTTATTTCTATTATGTTATCTTCTTCTAGAAGCTCTTTTGATTTTTCATAAGCCCTCGCAAAAAATAAAACTTCAATTTGGTCATAATAATCTTCGATTTCTACAACAGCCATATTTTGCCTGCTTTTAGTTTGTCGTTTATTTACCGATGTTATGATTCCGCCAAAAGTAACGATGGCATTTTCTTCTGGTACTCCTGAAACTGCGGTCTCTACTTGAATTTCCTCTTCTCCATCATTTCCATAATTAGTTTCATTATTTTCTTCTTCACCTTCTGTAGGTTTCGGGACCATAGATGTGTTAAACGAATATGCTAAAAATCTTTCTTCTAATTCAGCAAGAGGGTGGCCAGTGAGGTACATCTTAAGCATTTCTTTTTCTTTAGAAAGTTTATATTTTGTATTATATTCATCCTGATAAAGGTATTCAAAAGAATCTTCTGTATTTAGACCAAGCATTGTGAACATACTTACTTGTCCACTTTCACGTGATTTTTTGTCTTCCATAATTCTATCAAGTAGCAGCTTATAATTAGACATTAGTGTCGCTCTATTTTGCTCGAAACAGTCAAATGCGCCTGCAAAGATAAGGCTTTCTAAGAACTTTTTGTTTAAGAACTTTGAGTCCACTCTAGAAATAAAATCATAAAAAGAGGTGAATGGTCCGTTTTTAGTTCTTTCAGATATAACAAATTCTTCAACAGCTACTTTTCCTACGTTTTTAATACATCCAAGACCATACCGAATATTTGAGCCTTCGGTGGTAAAGTTAGTGTAAGATTTGTTGATATCAGGTGGCAATACTTTAATTTGCATGTTTTTTAGAACTGCCATATATTTTTTGATATCATTAGGTTTATCCATACGGTTATTGACAACTGCTGCCATAAACTCTACTGGATAATGGTACTTATAATAAGCAGTTATATAGCTAAGGACGGCATATGCTGCAGCATGNGATTTGTTGAATGCGTAATGTGCAAATTTAGCCATTTCATCGAAAATNTCTTCCGCAATTTTTTCACTGATGCCATTTGCAAGGCACCCTTTAACGACAGGATTGCCTTCCGCATCTAGTATATAATTACCATTTGCATCTCTTAGTCCGTATATAAATTTAGCTTTTTCTTTTGGTATTTGGTCTATCTTTTTCTTGCTGAAAATAGCTCTTAAATTATCTGCTTGTGTCATAGTATATCCAGCAAGCTTTCTAGCTACCATCATAGCTTGTTCCTGATAAACCATAATTCCACTAGTAACGTCTAGTATAGAGGCTAGACTTGGATGTTTATACTTAATCGTATCAGGGTTAGCTCTGTTAGCTAAAAACAAGTCTTTATTGTCCATTGGACCTGGTCTGTAAATAGATATTCCAGCTATAATATCTTCAAGGTTTTTGGGTTTGAAGTCAGCCATAAAACTTTTCATTCCGCCACCTTCAAGCTGGAATACAGCATCAGTATCTCCTCTTCCAATCATCTCATAGACATTTGGATCATCATATCCTAGCTCATCAAAGTTAATGTCATTGCCTGTACGCTTTAGCACTAAATCGTGAGCGCGCTTAATATCAGTTAATGTCATTAGAGCCAAGAAGTCCATTTTTAAAAGACCGAGCTGCTCTACCTCTCCCATTTCAAATTGTGTTGTAATATTTTTATCTTTGCTTAGGGCAAGAGGGATGGTGTCGAGTGCTGGGTATTTATATATGACAACGCCAGCAGGGTGAACAGAAGTGTTCCTCGGCATGCCTTCAATTTTCATGGCAATGTCTAATATCTTTCTATACGTTTCATTAGTTTTATATTGATTAATCAATTCATGTTGCGCGAAGTCTGATGTGGGGTTTAATATATCGTTAATTTTGACTTTTTTCTCATCCGCACCAAACGATGGTATTTCTTTTGTTATCTTAGCACGCTCTTCGTAGGGAATTTTATAGACTCTTCCGACATCTAAAATAGCAGCTTTTTTCTGCATAGTACCAAATGTAATTATNTGACTTGTNTGATCTTCTCCATATTTTCCTCTTGTATAGTTGACAACCTCGTCTCTTCTATCAAAACAAAAGTCTACGTCAAAGTCGGGCATGGAAACACGATCTTTGTTTAAAAATCTTTCAAATAGTAGGTTGTATTTAATTGGATCTACATTAGTTATACCAATTGCGTAAGCTACAATGCTTCCAACACCACTTCCACGACCGGGACCTACAGGGATGTCTTGCTTTTTAGCCCAGAAAATGAAATCCCATACAATTAGATAGTAATCTGCAAACCCTAAAGATATGATGGNTGATAGTTCATAGTTAGCTCTTTCATAGTGTTCTTCAGTTATATTTTCACCATATCGCCGTTTTAAGCCTTCCATTGTTAATTTAGTCAGGTAGTCAGGTGCGCTCATCCCATCTGGACATTCATATTCGGGTATTTGGTAATCTCTAAAGGTTAGGGTGACATTACATTTTTCAGCGATTTCTAAAGTGTTAGTAATAGCCTCTGGATACCAACTGAAAAGTTTTTGCATCTCCTCAGGGGTTTTCATATAAAACTCGCTATTAGGAAAACGCATACGGTCAGGATCATCAATAGTTGTGCCTGTTTGAATACAAAGTAGCACATCATGCATTTCGGCGTCTTCTTTATCGATGTAATGCATGTCGTTAGTAGCTACGCACTTTATATCAAGCTCTTTAGCTAGTTGGAATAATAGTTTATTTGCCTGCTTTTCCTCTATCATCCCGTGGTCTTGTAACTCAATATAAAAATCATCCCCAAAAATGTCTTTTAACTCTTGAGCATAACTTTTTGCACCTTTATGATCTCCNGAAAGCANTAGCCTTGGAATAGTTCCTGAAATACATGCAGATAGACAGATTAACCCTTCAGAATATTTTCTTAGTATTTCTAAATCAATACGTGGTTTATAAAAAAAGCCTTCACTAAAGCCTAAAGAACTGAGCCTTGAAAGATTTTTATAGCCAACATTGTTTTTAGCTAAAAGAATAAGGTGAGAGGGGGATTTGTCCCATTTTGTTTCAATTTCTCTGCTGAATCGATTGTCAGTTATATATACCTCACAACCGATTATTGGGTTAATGTTTTTTTCCTTACATTTCTTATAAAATTTTACAGTGCCATACATTGAGCCATGGTCAGTCATAGCAATTGCAGGCATCCTCATATTAGCTGCAGTTTCTACTAGCCTGGATATTGGAGCAGCTCCATCGAGTACGCTGTATTCGGTATGTACGTGTAAGTGAATAAAATTAGCCTTAGTCATGTTTCATTTCTCCTTTGTTATTGATTCAAATATTAGTAGTATAAAAAAAGTGTGTGAATCAATTATACTAGTTACTATGGGACTATTTTGTCTCTAACTCTTCTGCTAAAGAAAGTATTTTTCTCATTCTATGGTTTATACAGCTTTTTGAAACACCTAGTATGTTTGCAAGCTCCGTGAGTGTAAGTTCGGGGTGTTCTAGTCTTAGTTCGGCTGTTTGTTTTAAATTTGGTTCTAAATCACCAAGTTTTTTATGCTTTTGAAGTAGGGTGATTGCATTAATTTGTTTTGCTGATGCATCAATAGCTTTGTTAATGTTTGCAACATTGCAATTCCTACCTCTATTACTATCATTACTTACAGATCTAACCATTATCAAATCTTGTAGTTTGAATAGGGTTTGAAATGCATCCATAGCCGCTAAAAAATCAGAAATCATCTCCGCATCTTTGATATATATTGTGTAAGAATTGATTCTGGTTCTAGTTTTAGCAATAATATTAAACTTTGAAAGTAGTTCAATTAAATCAAGCGCTAAGGTTTCGGAATAAACTCGCATTTCTAAATGATATCCCGAGCTTTTAGCATCTCTACTTTTAGTTGGCGCAGATAGCGTTCCAGTGGCTAAAAATAGTCCTTTAAGAAGCGATTTCATTTTAATACCGTCGTCAAAAAAAGAAAAATCAATCTGGTTAGATAGGGACGGGATTTCATCTTTACCAAACCCTAGATTTTCAAGTAAACTTGCTGTCATCTTACTATCTATTTTGAGGCCGTAAATAGGTTTTTTAACCCTGGATGAAGAGGTTTTTTTAAAAGTTTGTGGACCTTGATTAGTCAAATTATTAATTAGCTCTGCACATGTTTTTATTAACTCTAAATCGCTAGTTTCCATCACCATNCTTATNCCAGTTGAGGATAGGGAAAAATATCCAAGACCTCTAAANACTCCATGCAAAAANGCATATTTNTCAGTCTTGTCTGTTACAAGAGATGCAAATATTTCTTTTCTAGCCGATGTTATTATAGACAATGAAACTCCCTCCAGTACTAAGTAAAAGCATTANTCTACTATGCAAGTTAGTTGTTATAGATAATGATAGTAAGGCTTGCTTTTGTTACTTATGTAGTAAAAAATATCAAATTTTTCATACAACATTAAAAGGCATTAATTGTTAAATTCATCAATTCTAGTTAGCGTTAAATGATATAAATAAATAACAAAAATACTCGCTGTCTCTATATTGTATACACCAAAAAACATATAAGTCAATGGAGAAACGGGGTTTTTCGTAAAGCAAATTTTTAAAGATAAAGAGGCAAAAATCATTATTTTTGAAAGCATTTTTTTGATACCCACAAACAGGCTCCCAAACTAGTAATAACAAGCAATAAATCATAGACTCCTTAAGTTTTTTAATAAGTTTAATCAATCAAATATATCTATGCTATAATAAACTTGGGAGCGTATGATTTAGAAAAGTAGGAGAGTTAAAAAATGAAAACTAAAAGAAATATAAAATGTATTTCATTAGCTACTTTATGTATATTCATAGTCATAGGTATTTTCACTCTGTATGCTTGTGCCAATGGTCAGATTGAATACCATATAGGATTTTCAGATCTTGCCATTTTTGGAAGTAAAGAAAATGAGGATGGTGGTATTGCTTATGGCTTAACAAAAACAATCAAAAGCGTAGAAGAATTAAGAGATGTGTGTGAAGAATGGAATAACCCTGCGTTTGACGAAAACAGTGATGGATATTCAAGCGAGCTGAGCCAAAAGATACGAGGGTATGATGAAAAGTTTTTCGAGACCAAGGCACTAATAATCAATTCTTCATTGCAATACAACTCTGAAAGAGTGCCAAAAGTTGAGAAGTTAACACATAATGGAGATGTGTTGATTATACAAGTCAGTTTAAAAGATGGAATGTATTGGGACATCGCCGAAGGTTGGCTTTTCTTAATCGAGGTTAATAAAACATACATGGATGACATTACGTACATAACAATAGAAAATACAACGCGAGCAAAGTAGAATAAAAAGATAAAAGTCATATATGAATGGTTCAAACTATGACATAATAACTGGGAAATAAGCGAGGCATATAAAATGAAAACCAAGAACAATTATATGAAAAGCATTGCCTTAATAGTCATATGCATACTAGTCATAACGAGTGTTTTTTGTTTTTATGGATGCAAACCAGAATATACGATTCAAGCGACAAATCTTATGGAGGGTATAACACCTAACAGTGTTTCTTTATTAGAAGATTTAAGTATGGGCCGTCCTGCAATAACAGACTTTGCGGTTAAATTATTTAAAGCAAGTAATGAAGAGGGTAAAAATATTTTAATATCACC
>JGI24709J26583_10004022_pt1 | contig 11297 bp, 13 predicted proteins | sample BioPla2DNA1_FD_26583 | JGI IMG/M metagenome (IMG submission 26583) | reverse complement strand
CACCTCTTTCCCTAAGTAACATTTACGAGAGGAGGAAGCACTATCGAAAGAAATTCATTTATTCAGATGAGCAAGCTCCACAATGTCCGTGGCAGGATTACCTATATATCAAGTCACGCCAAGCAGGAAAATCTGTATGCGGTCTATGAAACCACAGACCGCCACTACTGGACGGAGCTTGCCAGATTTAATCAGCAGGAATTTCTAAAAAGCGGTACAGAGGGGAAATGTATCGAGGCAAGGGAACTGATTATAGCATTACCGGAATCCTTCCCCGACCTATATGACCCAGACAGACTGTTACAGCTGTTTACCAACCGCTTTAAGGGAAAATATGGTGTGGAGTGTGTATCAGCCCTGCACCATAACAAACGCAAAACCAACTATCATATCCATCTCATCTTTTCCGAAAGGGAACTTTTACCGGAACCCATAGAAAAGATTGCAACACGCAATATGTTCTACAATGAACAGAAAAAGCATGTCCGCACCAAGAAAGAAATACTGGATGATAGTGGGAATGTCCGTAAGGGCTGTAAGATAATCAAAAAAGGCGAAGTCTATGAGCGAACCTTATTTACCGCCAAGAACAAGCTGTTCAAGCAGGAGCATTATCTGGACGAAGCCAAACGCTTCTATACCGACCTTATCAATCTTCTGATAGAGGATGATAAAAATAAGCTCCATGTATTTGATAAAAACGGATTATACCTTGCCACCAAGAAAATCGGTAAGAATAATCCCAAAGCAGAACAGATAAAGGCAGATAATGAGGTGCGTATGATGTGGAATCACGAAGTAGACCGAGCCTTAGTCAGCCAAGTACCAGAGGATGAGATACGGCAGATAAAGAATGAATTTATCACAGACCGTATCTGTAGCTCCATCAAAGCATGGGGCAACAGACCGGAGTTGTTGGTAAATATCATACTTACCGCAACAAAGGCATTAGCACTTTTAACTTCCAAGATACTGACCTCCGCAAGGGCACTGAAAAACATGCTGTTCCATGAGGCTCTTGAAAAAGAATATGGAAGCAAGGCTGTTGTAAAGGCTGAGAACACCGCAGATGTTGTTATAGCTCCGGCTAAGGAAGCAATAACAGAACCCAAGCCACCAGCAACCACAATTACTGCAACTATTCCAGAAGCAGAGGTTGTAGAACAGCCCAAGCCACAGATACCTCCAAGACCGATTATGCCACCGGAAGCAGCCGCTTTCCCAAGACTTCAAAAAATCAAGGTTACTCTTGATAAGCAAAATCATCTTATCTTTGAAGCAGAACGAGAACGCACAAAACTAGAGGTTGAATTGACTGATTTAAAGGGACTTGCAAGGCTTACCAAGAAAAAGGAGCTTGAAAGCAGAATTGCCACCAAAACCGAGGAAATCCGAACCCTCAAAGCCGGATTATCCGGTATCGTCAGACAACATGGATTTGCAACGGTGCAGGATTTCTACACCGCATTTTATACCGCAAAGCGTGCCACAGAGGCATATCAGAAAGAATGTGCCAAGTGGGAAGAAGCCTACGGAGAGAAAGCCACTCCCAAAGCCGAAACCATGCACGAAAAGATACAACGTTATCAAGAAAAAGTTGACAGACAGAACGCAAACCGACCGTACCAAAGCAGAGATAAAGGGGCGAGATAATCGCCCCTAATGTTCCATTACTCTTGCATCGCATTCCTTATTTTTTTTATATAATCAGAGACATATAAAACTGAATCTTTTCCATATTCTCCTATTAATCTCACAATCGCTGAACCTATTATGACACCATCTGCAATCTCTGCCATCTTCTTAGCCTGTTCCGGGGTCGAAATACCAAAGCCTATGGCACATGGAATGTCTGTATTTTCATGAACCACCTTCACTATGGATGAAAGGTCTGTAGTAATCTCACTTCTTGTTCCAGTCACTCCAAGACTTGATACGATGTACAAAAAGCCTTCTGCCTCTCTGGCTATCATGGCAATTCTTTTATCAGAAGTCGGTGCAATCAAAGAAATTAAAGCTACATCATGCTGCTTACACAGTGGTGCAAATTCCTCCTTCTCCTCAAATGGCAAATCCGGCAAAATGATTCCATCAATCCCGATTTCCTGACATGTACGGATAAAAACTTCCGCCCCATAGGAAAACACCACATTGGCATAAGTCATAAACACCAATGGGACTGTTACATTCTTTCTAAGCTCACGTACAAACTCAAATATCTTATCTGTAGTTATGCCAGCTTGTAAGGCTCTAAGATTTGCCCCCTGAATAATAGGGCCCTCTGCTGTAGGGTCAGAGAATGGGATGCCAAGCTCAATTAAATTAGCACCATTCTGCACTGCAGTTCTTACCAATCTTCCTGTGGTTTCAAGGTCCGGGTCCCCACAGGTTATAAAAGGGATAAATGCCTTCCCCTTTGCAAAGGCTTCTCTTATTCTATCTTTACCGGTCTTACTCATAGATATCCTCCCCTCTGTATCTGGCAATGGCTGCACAATCCTTATCGCCTCTGCCGGAAATCGTAATCACAATTACTTTATCGTTTTCCATGGTTGGTGCCAGCTTCATGGCATATGCCACTGCATGGGCAGATTCAATAGCAGGAATAATTCCTTCTGTTCTTGATAAAAATTCAAAGGCTTCTACTGCCTCCTCATCCGTAACAGGCACATACTCTGCCCTGCCCATATCATGGAGATTGGCATGTTCCGGTCCGATTCCCGGATAATCCAGTCCTGCGGAAATAGAGTACACCGGAGCTATCTGACCATATTTATCCTGACAGAAATAAGATTTCATTCCATGAAAAATACCAAGCCTTCCGGTATTTATGGTAGCCGCTGTTTCAAAGGTATCAATACCTCTGCCTGCCGCCTCACAGCCTATGAGCCTTACTTCTACATCGTCAATAAAGTGATAAAAGCTTCCTATAGCATTGGAACCACCACCCACACAGGCAATCACTGCATCCGGCAATCTGCCTTCCTTTTGCAGTATCTGTTCCTTTATCTCCTTAGAAATTATTGCCTGAAAATCTCTCACAATAGTTGGGAACGGATGAGGTCCCATAACAGAACCAAGACAGTAATGGGTATCCTCTATTCTGGAAGTCCACTCCCTCATGGCTTCTGACACTGCATCCTTCAAGGTGGCTGTTCCACTGGTTACAGGAATCACTTCTGCACCCAAAAGCCTCATACGGTATACATTTAATGCCTGACGTTTTGTGTCTTCTTCTCCCATAAATACCACACATTCCATATCAAGGAGTGCCGCTGCTGTGGCAGTTGCCACTCCATGCTGACCTGCCCCGGTTTCTGCAATCAATCTGGTTTTTCCCATCTTTTTGGCAAGAAGAGCCTGCCCAAGTACACTGTTAATTTTATGGGAACCGGTATGGTTTAAATCCTCACGCTTTAAGTAAATTTTGGCACCGCCCAGAGCTTTTGTCAGCTTCCCTGCATAATAAAGTCCTGACGGTCTTCCCGCATATTCATTTAATAATTCTGTCAATTCCCGGTTAAACTCAGGATCGTTTTTATAATGATTATACGCTTCCTCCAATTCTATCACTGCATTCATTAATGTTTCCGGTATATATTGTCCTCCATGCACACCAAATCGTCCATTTTTATCTACCATCATTAATCTCCTTTCCTCTGACAGCTTCCATAAAAGCTGCCATTTTTTCTTTCTCTTTCACTCCTGAGCTTTCCAAGGAAGAACTTGCATCTACACCGTAAGGTTGCAGCCTTTCTATGGCATCTGCCACATTTTCCGGTGTAAGCCCCCCTGCTAAAAAATAAGGTCTTTTTATATCCTGCAACAGACTCCAGTCAAAGGTTTCTCCGCATCCGGCTCCGGCATCCAACAAGACAAAATCAGCACTGCTTTCCTCTGCTCTTTTCACATCTTCCGCCGAGGTAACACGGAATGCCTGAAATACAGAAATACAAATCCGACTCCTCAGTTTTCTAAGATAGGTTTCGTCCTCACTTCCGTGAAGCTGTACAACATCTATTACTCCCAGTTCTGCCATTCCCGCTATTACTTCCGGATTGGCATCTACAAATACCCCAACCGCTTTGATAGACGGATAAAGCATTGCTTTCAGCCTCCCAGCTTCCTCCGGTGTCACATAACGCTTGCTCTTTTTGGAAAAAACGAAGCCTATAAAATCCGGTTTTAACTCATTTGCCCATTCTATGTCGCAGGCTCGCTTTAATCCACACAGTTTTATTTTTGTCATAGGCATCCTCGCAGTTCCTGAAGCTTTGCTTTTTTATCCAAAGCTTTCATAAGTGCCTCACCAATCAGCACCGCATCCACACCGACCTTCTGCAGAGTTTCTATATCTTCCCTTTCTTTCACACCGCTTTCAGCCACAAATAGAATTCCCTCCTGTACAAGGCTTCGCAACTTCTTACTGTTATTCGTATCCACGGTAAAGTCTTTTAAGTTTCGGTTATTCACACCGATAATCCTTGCTCCGGCACATATAGCAGTCTTTATCTCCTGCTCATTATGAACCTCCACTAATGCAGAAATTCCGAGACTATCGCATACCCTGATATACTGTGCTATCTCTTCTTCTGAAAGAATAGAACAGATTAGAAGTACCGCAGAGGCTCCAAGAATTTTTGCTTCGTAAATCATGTATTCATCCACCGTAAAATCCTTTCTCAAGCAGGGAATAGATACTTTTTGAGCAATCTCCTTTAAATATTCATTCTTTCCAAGAAACCACTTAGGCTCTGTGAGAACAGAGATACCGTCTGCCCCAGCTTCCTCATACTCCTTTGCGATTTCCGCATAAGGAAATTCCTCTGCCATCAATCCCTTTGAGGGAGAAGCCTTTTTGCACTCACAGATAAAAGAAATTTCCGGTTTTTTTAAAGCCTTTTCAAACGCAAAGCCACCTTTTGGTAAAGTATAAGCAAGGCTTTTGATTTCCTCCAGTGAGATATTCTCTTTCGCCTGTGCCACACGCTCTCTTGCATGTTCCGCCAGCTGCTGCAATATGTTCATCCTTCCACCTCCGGACGATTACTTACTTCAATCAATTTATTCAGTGTCTCAAGAGCCTTACCAGAATCAATGAGGCTTGCTGCAAGAGCGATGCCCTCCTTCATACTTTCTGCCTTTCCGCCAATATAAAGGGCTGCTCCGGCATTTAATAAAACAGCATTTCTCTTATGTCCTTTCTCCCCCTGCAAAATAGCAAGGGTAAGCTTTGCATTTTCCTGCGGTGTACCACCCTTTAAATCCTCTTTGGTACAACGCTCAAAGCCAAACTCCTCCGGCGTGATTACGGAAGTCTTAAACCATCCGTCACGAATTTCGCAGATAGTCGTAGGTGCGCTCAGCGAAATTTCATCCAGCTTATCCTGACCATATACCACCATACCTCTCTTAATTCCAAGGTTAATAAGTACCTGCGCCAACGGTTCCACAAGATAATCATCATATACTCCCAGAAGCTGCATGGATGGTGTTCCCGGATTCGTCAATGGTCCCAGAATATTAAACACCGTCCGAAAACCTAACTCCTTACGGATAGCACCCACATATTTCATGGAAGCATGGTATTTCTGTGCAAAAAAGAAACACATTCCTACTTCCTTTAGCAGTTCCTTACATTTTTCAGGACTTTGATTGATATTCACCCCAAGCGCTTCCAGACAGTCTGCCGTTCCGCACTGAGAAGACGCAGCACGGTTTCCATGCTTTGCCACCTTCATATCTCCGGCTGCTGCCACAAGAGCAGAGGTTGTGGAAATGTTAAAGCTGTGTGCATTATCCCCACCTGTGCCTACAATTTCAAACAGTTCCATATCTGTCTCTACCTTCGTTGCGTGTGCACGCATGGCTGCTGCACAGCCTGCAATCTCGTCCGTTGTTTCTGCCCTGGCACTCTTGGTGGAAAGTGCGGCAAGAAAAGCTGCATTCTGTGTGGATGTAGTCTCCCCACCCATTATCTCATTCATTACGGTATATGCCTCATCATAGGTAAGGTCTTCTTTATTTACGATTTTTACGATTGCTTCTTTAATCATGGCTTACATCTCCTTTATAAAATTTTCAAGCATTGTCTTTCCGTCCGGTGTCATAATGGATTCCGGATGAAACTGTACTCCATACACCGGATACTCCCTGTGCTGTACTGCCATTACTTCTCCGTCTTTCGTACAGGCCGTAATAAGTAATTCTTCCGGTATGGTATTCTTCTCTGCGGCAAGAGAATGATATCTTGCCACAAGTGTTTTTTTCGGGCAGCTACAAAACAGCAGGCATTCCGTATCCAGCTCTGCTTCTGACTGCTTTCCGTGCATCAGCTCCTTTGCATAAGTTACAGTAGCTCCAAAAGCCGCACAGATTGCCTGATGTCCAAGGCAGACACCAAGAATCGGTATTTCTTTCCCAAGTGTCTTTACCACCTCAATGATGATTCCGGCATCCTCCGGTCTGCCCGGTCCCGGTGAAAGTATAATCCGTTCAGGCTTTAATTCTCTTATTTCCTCGACCTTCAGCTCATCATTTCGAATTACCCTTATGTCCGGTTCTATCTCTCCGATAAGCTGATACAGGTTATAGGAAAAGCTGTCATAGTTGTCTATCAGTAAAATCATACATCCGCCTCCTCTGCCATTTTTAATGCATTAACAACTGCTTTCGCCTTATTAATACATTCCTCATACTCCTTTTCCGGTATGGAGTCTGCCACTATTCCCGCTCCGCTTCTCACAAACACCTTTCCGTTTTTCTTATAGGCAATGCGGATGGCAATACAGGTATCCATGTTTCCGGTAAAATCGATATAACCGATAGCTCCACCATAAATACCCCGCTTATTATTTTCTAATTCTCCAATGAGCTGACAAGCACGAATCTTTGGTGCACCTGACAGAGTTCCTGCAGGAAGTACCGCTTCTATGGCATCCAGTCCGTCACATTCCTCCTTAATTTCTCCCCGCACTGTAGAACCGATATGCATTACATGGGAATAGCGTTCAATGGAGTGAAGTTTTTCCACCTGCACCGTGCCAAATTTACTTATCTTTCCAAGGTCATTTCTTCCGAGATCTACCAGCATATTGTGTTCTGCCAGCTCCTTCTCATCTGCAAGTAACTCTTCTTCTAAAGCCTTATCCTCTGCCTCTGTCTTTCCCCTTGGTCTGGTTCCCGCTAAGGGAAAGGTATGCAACACACCGTTCTCAAGTTTCACAAGGGTTTCCGGCGAAGCTCCTGCCACCTCTACATCCGTTCCCGAAAAATAAAACATATAAGGTGATGGATTGATAGTTCTAAGCACACGATAGGTATTTAGAAGACTTCCTTCAAAAGGTGCGCTCAACCGATTGGATAAGACAATCTGGAATATATCACCCTCATGGATATGGTGCTTTGCCTTCTCAACCATTTCACAGTAGGTTTCTTTATCAAACAATGGTGTTACCTCACCTATCAGATATCCGGCTGTCTCCTCCTTCTTTTTTCCTTTCCTAAGAAGCTCTGCAAGCTGTTCTAATTCCATCGCAACTCGGTTGTATTCGGTTTCCGGAGCAGCAAGAGACATATTTGCAATCAGAATTATCTTCTGCCTTACATTGTCAAAGGCTATAACCTTATCAAACAGCATCAGATCCACATCTTTAAAACATTCCGTGTCCTCTGCCTTACATCTGACCGCAGGCTCTCTGTATCCAAGATAATCATAGGAGAAGTATCCCACAAGTCCTCCTGTAAAGGATGGAAGATAGTCAAACCGTGGACTTTTATAATCTGCAAGTATCTGCCTTAAATACTCTGACGGATTATCTGTTTTTATCTTTAGATTTCCGGCTTTCAGTTCCCCGTCCACACAGCTAATCGCCAATTTAGGCTCAAATCCAAGAAAGGTATATCTGCCCCATTTGTCATTTGCCTGTGCCGACTCCAGCATGTAGCAGTGCGTGGATACGTTCTTTAGTATCTTCATGGTTTCAATGGGTGTTGTGAAGTCCGACAAAAGTTCACAGCTTACAGGTACTACATTGTAGTTTCCCTCTGCAGCAAGTCTCTTTACTTCAACAAGCTTTGGTAAAATGTTCATAGTCTCTACCTCCTATTCTTTTCTCGCAAAGAAAAAACTCCTTTGACTTAGACTCTGTCAAAGAAGTTTGATAACAAAAAACGCCCTTGACAGAATTTATGAATCTGTCAAGGACGAATACGATACTCAAATAAAAGTAAACACTATCCGCGGTGCCACCTTGATTTACAGCAATGACGCTGCACACTTAGCAGGATACCTACATATCCCCGGCAACTAACGTATGCCAACACGTCACAGAATACTGGGTGTAAAATCTTCTACACTTTTGACTGTGCCCTCAGCGGTCCATTTGACAACTTGTTTCTCACCTGATTCTCAGCACCACAGGCTCTCTGTAAAGGCATCATTGCCGTTATCTCCGCTTCAACGGTTTGATTAAATATATTTAATTGTTTTGAATTATAGAACTGTTGTGTTCATTTGTCAACAAAAAAATTTTAATCTTAGTATTTTTTAATGAGCCTAACATATCAAATCACCAGACTTCCAAACTATCAATAGCATCCAGCCAAGCCTGCATTTCGCCATCTAAAGCAAGTCGAGCATACTCAAGCGGCTCATCTATTGCCAAAGCATTAAGTGAATTTTGTGAGCAAGGAGTAGTTCTCAATCCATCCTCTGCCTTATTACAGTCAATCCGCAATATGTAATTCTCCAATGTAGTTACATCAATACTGTTCGTTTGAGGATTATAATCTGCATATATCAATCTCATCTTATCTGTCCTTTCCTGTAATTGTATTAAAAGCATTTCATCTAGTTCCGACTGTCATTTTTATAATTTTTTATAAGTTGTTATCTGATTTTCTTTCCCTTGTTTTTTCCCTTATCAGAGTTCACAACCAAGGGTAAAACGATATAACACGATACAAGATGTGATGAAGAGGACACCCACGAAAACTTTAGTATTTTCAAGGGTTTGACGATATTTTTATAACAAAATATAACAGTTATTAAATCCCTTAAAATACCTCAAGTGAGAATTCAAATAAACGCGTGCTTTTATAGCTCGCCTCTCAAACGTGCTTCTATATCAGATGCCGTGTATAACACATCCGTTACAATTACCCTTTCGTCACGGATTGTGTAAAACACTGAATAATTATCGACGAGCATTCTACGCAACTCCATTCTCTTTTCCGGCTCAGAATCCATAATCCTAAATCGTTCTGGGAAAGTGTCTAATGTAAGTATTTCATCAGCAATGCGATTATATTGCCCCATTGCATTATCCGGAGCAAGCAAATCTATAGCAATATAATTGTATATATCTTCCATATCCTGCAAAGCTTCTTTTGTAATCTCTACCTTATATTGCTTCATTAATGCCTCTCTCTAAATGCCACAAACGCACTAGCTGCATCCTCAACATTTCCTTTCTCTATATCGGCATATCCTTTTTCTAACTTTTGATGAATCTGTGTAACAGACATCATATCTGCATTCACTGAATTAGCTGCTTTTGGTAATACAATAGAAAAGGGAATTCCTCCTACTAATGATATTTGTTTTAAATACATATCTATAGCAGTAGCCATTGGTATCCCTAATTGTGCCAATACACTTTCTGCATTTTCTTTTACATCTGGATTTACTCTTATATTTAATGTTGCTGTTTTTCCCATAGAATACACCTCCATCTTTCTTTTATTGTAACGTCTTTTGCGTTACAAGTCAATCTATGAAATATATTTTCGATGCGATAGCTTCACATTGTTTTGATTAACCATTGCATATCTGAGCTTTGTATCTATTTGCTCATGTCCCAGAATTTTCTGTACCTGTTCAATCGGCATACCTTTCTCAATTGCTCTGGTGGCCATAGTCCTTCTGAACTTATGTGGGTGCACCTTTTCTACACCTAACTTCTTCCCCATTTCTCGTAATCGTAACTCCACACCGCTTTCAGTAAGTCTACTGTGTGGTTTGTTTAACGACACAAATAACGCTATATTATTATCTGTCCTTGATTCAATCTTCTCCTTAATGCCGGAAAGCATTACTTCATAGGATTCCTTCTGCATCAGATAGGTTTCCTTGTCCGTAAGTCCTTTGACATAAGATTCGTAAGCGGTACAAAGCTCCAGTTCCAGTCTCCTTAATGTGTCTTCCGCCATATTAAGGCGTTGCTTTGCCCCACGAATACGCTCATTCTGCTGTTCCTTTTCCTTATCTAACAGAATCTTAAGCTTTGCAAGCCCGGATATGTGTTTGGAAAGTTCCCCTTTTATGATACCTTCAGGATCCGTTATCAGAATACGGTGGGCACAATTATTTTTCTTTCTGTAATTCACATCACACATGAAAAATGTCTTCCCCAGCCTGTCCTTCTTATAAACCATATTTCTGCCACAGCAATCACAGACTACCCTTCCGGTATAAACAGATGCCCTCCTGCCGGCTGGCGTAAACAGTGCCGGAACCGTTCCTTTCATGGACTGTACCTGCTCATATTCCTCCATCGTAACAATGGCTTCATGATGGTTTGGAATACGATTCCATTCACTGGGTGGCAGTAATTTCTTCTGCTTGGAGCCTACCGCCTTTACACGATACTTCCCATAAACAAAAGTGCCTGTATACATTTCATTATTCAAAATGGAACGCACCTTATAATCCGTCCACAAAGGTTCTCCCTTGGTATAAAAGGTTCCGTACAGTCCTTTCCTCTCCAGATATTTTGCAGGAGTATCGATTTCCTCCCCATTCAGTGTACGGACTATTTCTGCAATCTTTGCCCCACTGATACGCATAACAAATATCCTGCGGACTATCTCTGCCGCAGGTTCATCAATCACAAGCTGATATCCGTTATTATTCTTAATCCTGTCATAGCCATAAGGCGCACTACCCAATACACTTCCCCGCTCCATACAGTTCTCAAAAGCTGTAGTAATACGCTTAGACACATCCTTTGCATACATGTCATTCACAAGGTTCATCAACGATATCCCAAGTCCCTTGTTTCCATTACAGTCCTCCACTGTGTCAAAATGGTCATTTACGGAAATAAATCTCACACCCAAGAAGGGCAAAATTGTTTCTATGTAATTACCCGTCTCCAGATAATCACGACCAAATCGGGACAAATCCTTAACAATTAGGTAAATTTCCTTACTAAAAACTAGGCGGACCATAATAGTCCGCCTAATCTTATTAAGTGTTTTTAAAAGAGTTGCATTGCATCCGATTGCCTTTTGTA
>JGI24709J26583_10002971_pt1 | contig 11300 bp, 9 predicted proteins | sample BioPla2DNA1_FD_26583 | JGI IMG/M metagenome (IMG submission 26583) | reverse complement strand
TTCGGGATCNNAAACTACTGAAGAGCGGATATTTGACGGGATTATCCAAAAAAAAGGGGGAACTGGGAGGCTGATCCCACGGAAAAGTGGAAACATCGTTAAGTTTTAATACCGATTGTTCCTGCTGATTCGGTTCCGTTTGATCCTGTCCGACAGCAAAATTTGTCAACGACAACAGCAGGACAAACAGCAAGGAAAAGCGACATACCGGATATTTTCTATATGATTCGTTTAAGCCCAATACGACCAATATTCTGTATTACATATTTTTTAGCGCTCGTTTTATAAGATCCTCCACAGAGAGCCCTTTTTCTTTCCTAACAATATTGTCAAGTACTTTTTCAACGGTCGCTTTCGCAAAACCCAACATCACTAAAGCAGATAACGCTCCTTCTTTGGTGGTATTGTCCGCTAAAACAAATAATTCGTTTGCTAATCCTTGTTTATCAACCTTATCCTTTAAGTCAACAACTATTCTTTGGGCTGTTTTCAGACCTACCCCCTTCACACTTTTCAAAAGATTGATATCTGAGGTAGAAATAGCTCCTCTAATTTCATCGGGAGAAAGTGAAGATAACATCAATCTGGCTGTAGCGGCCCCAACTCCGGTAACCGATATCAGAAGCCTGAAAACATGTCGTTCGTCTTCATCGGCAAAACCAAAGAGCTGGTAACTATCCTCTCTGATTACCTCATGTATAAAGAGCATACAACTACTTTTACCCTCAAGTTTCGAGAATGTTGAAAGCGAGATATTGGCTAAATATCCCACGCCCGCGGTCTCAACGACAACATAAGCGGGAGTTATCTTCAAAAGGTCCCCTTTAATGTGTTCAATCATGGCATCTATTCGTTGTTTCCTATTTCAGGGGGCAGTTCATCGGCCTTATCATGCTGATTGTCAATTTCCTGTTGTTTTAAAGGATTCGCTGTTATCTCTTTATGTAACTGTCTGTTTTTATATACCGTACAGGCAAGATAAAGGGCTTGTCGGAACGAATTTTCCGAAGCTACTCCCTGCCCGGCTATATTGAACGCTGTGCCATGATCCGGAGAGGTTCTGATAAATGGCAAACCCGCCGTAAAATTGACGCCCGAATCAAATGACAATGATTTAAAGGGGAGCAGCCCCTGATCATGGTACATAGCCAAAATCCCGTCAAATTTGGAGAACGATCCCGAGCCAAAAAATCCATCGGCCGGAAAAGGCCCAAAAGCCATTATCCCCTCTTTCTCGGCCTCTTTAAGAGCAGGTATGATTACTTCTGCCTCCTCTGTTCCAATAAGAGAGTTGTCTCCGGCGTGAGGATTGAGTCCAAGTACGGCTATCAATGGTTTACGGATACCGAAATCAATTTTTAGCGATTGGTTCATTAACCTTAATTTGCCCAAAATTGATTTAACTGTTATCAATCCGGCCACATCCTTTAAGGGAACATGTCCGGTTACAACCCCAATCCTAAAAGTTTCGCTCACAAGAAACATCAAAACATCTTCTGCCTTGGCCCTGGTTTTGATATATTCTGTGTGGCCGTTGAAATGAAATTGATCCGATTGGATATTGTTTTTGTCTATTGGGGCCGTAACAAGAAAATCAATTTTTCCGGAAATAAGATCATTTGTCGCCCTTTCCAGTGCCTGAAACGCCGCCTCACCTCCCTGCTCGTTCGATTTCCCGATATCAACCCTGACATTGTCGCTCACACAGTTTATTATATTCGCTTTGCGGAGACTGATCTCATCGACATTGCGGACATTGTTAAAAGAAAAATTTGCTATGTTGAGCAACTTTCTATGATATGCTCCCACTTTTGGCGATCCATAAATTACCGGCGTACACATATCATATATTGTTTGATCCATCAACGATTTTATTATTACCTCATAACCTATTCCGTTGATGTCACCATGGGAAATTCCCGCTATTGGTATTTTTGCTTCCATATATTATTTTGCGATCTGATTTTCTGACACTCTTTTTATAAACTCCGCGAGCAGTCTCATTCCCGATCCGGGATGCCCCTTCAACCTATAAAAATCATCGTTGCTCAATTTTCCGGTACCCGCGATATCCAGATGTATCAACGGCACATCAGTGAAGTTTTCCAAAAATTTGCCCGCAGTTATTGCTCCCGCGACCCGTCCTTTCCCAACATTGCTTAAATCGGCCACATCTGAGCGGATCAGCTCACCATACTCCTCCCATAAAGGCAATTCCGCCACCCTTTCATAAACCCTGTTTCCCGACTCTACCATTAAATCCACAATTTCTCTTTTCGCGTTCGACATCATGGCGATGGCGTGTACTCCAAAAGTTGCTGATGCGGAACCGGTAAGTGTAGCTATATTTATCAGTAATGAAGGGTCATATTTTGAGGCATAACTTATCGCATCGGCCAATATTAATCTACCCTCAGCGTCAGTGTTTCCAATTTCAACAGTTGTATTGTTGTACATTGTAACAATATCTCCCTGTGTAAAGGCATTTCCTCCGGGCCTGTTATCAGTTATGGGAATAAACGCTACAACATGAACGGGCAACCCGAATTTCGCGATAACAGACATAACACCGGCCACCGCGGCGCCACCGGCCATATCCCCTTTCATTCCGGCCATATAGTCTCCGGTCTTGATATTTAATCCCCCCGTGTCATACACTATGCCTTTGCCCACCAATGCGATAGGTTTTATATTCACACATTTATCCGGTTTATGTTCAAGAACACAAAAAGCAGGGGGGTCAACGCTTCCCCTGTTTACAGCCAAAATTCCTCCCATTTTAAGGGCCTCTATCTGCTTTCCGTTCAATATGTCGACCTTAAACCCCGAAATCGCGCCCAACCTCCTTATCTCTTCAGCGAATTGAACACTATTCATAAAACTAACCGGCTCATTTATAGCATCCCGAACCCAAAAGAGAGCGGCCAGAGTCAGTTTCAACCATTCCAGTGATTTGTCATCCGCACACCCATAGAGCAATATCCTATCCGGGAAAGAACCATTTTCTTGTTTAAGACTCTTTCTTTTATACTTATCAAACTTATAAACCGAAAGTATCAACGCTTCGGTAAAATCCACCTCCGCTCCCTGATATGCGTTTATCGAAACCACACACAGTTCTTCAATGTATTTGCCCGTTATTTCCTCTTTTATCTTGTAAGCTATTCTACGAAGTTTTTCGCTTACATGGAACTGCTCCTTTCCTTCGGGCTGTTTAACCAAAAATATGTATTTATCGTTGAACCTGTTTATTACAACAAATTCATCTCCCTCACTAAACCTGCTTTCAATATAACTCTTCTCCCCGGAACCTAACCCCACAACATCGGGAACATCCTCTCCTTCAAAAATATATACAACTGACCTATCGGTCATTATCGTTTTGGTCCGCTCAATGTTCGGTACCTTCATAACAATGGCATTTAATAAAAACCGCAAAGTTAATATAAATATTGATTCTTTACTTTTCAAACCATTACCTTCGCGATGCCACGCGATGTGGAGTATAATACATGCAATGGCCCATTTGATGAAAAAGATAGAAAGTCTATACAAAAAAGCGCTGGAACTTGAATCGTTGTCAGTTGAGGAGGGATCTTTTTTGTATAAAGAGGCCCCGTTGGACGAATTAATGTATATAGGCGCCGCATTGAGACAAATTCACATGCCCGGCAAAAAGGTGGGATGGATTATCGACAGAAACGTAAATATTACCAACATCTGTTTTTCAAGATGCCTGTTCTGCAATTTTTGCAGAAGGCCCGGATCAAATGACGGCTATGTAACAACAATTGATCAATATATCAAAAAAATTGATGAGTTGATGGCCTTGGGAGGTGATCAGTTGTTGCTTCAGGGGGGCATGAACCCAAAATTGGGAATTGATTTTTATACCTCCCTTTTCAAGGAACTAAAAAAATTGTACCCTGAATTAAAGCTTCATGCCCTTGGCCCCCCCGAGATTGTGTTTATTGCCAAAAAAGAGGGCATGTCCATTAAAAATACCCTTTCTGTTTTGATCGAAGCCGGACTTGATTCGTTGCCGGGAGCGGGCGCGGAAATCCTGTCTGATCGGGTTAGAAAGATCCTATCGCCGGTTAAAGCCTCCGTAAAAGAGTGGTCAGATGTAATGATCGAGGCCCATCAATTGAACTTGCCGACATCGGCGACAATGATGTACGGACACATAGAAACTGTTGAAGAGCGTGTTGAACATCTGGCGATACTGAGAGAAATCCAAAATAATAGGCCAAAAAACAGTTATGGTTTTATTTCCTTTGTTCCCTGGCCTTTTAGCGACGAAGGAACTCTTCTCAAAAAACAGATGGAAATTTCCAGTAACTACAGCTCATTGGATTATTTGAGGCTTATTGCCATTAGTCGGTTGATGCTCAACAACATAACCAATATTCAGACCTCTGTGCTCACCGTTGGCAAAGATACGGGCATAATATCATTGAACGCCGGAGCGAACGATGTTGGTTCGGTTATGATCGAAGAAAACGTGGTAAGCGCGGCCGGATCCAACAATATGTTCAACGCTGAAGAGCTGATATCCATAATCAAAGAGGCCGGTTACGAACCGATAAGGCGCAACCAGAAATATGAGGCCTTAAGTTAAATGTCCCCGAAAACAATAAAGGGCTTCTGTAGGAAGCCCCTTATGGTACCGGCTATTTCAGCCTTATTCTTTTACGGCTTCCTTCTCTTTCCCTGAAGAAGCATCAGTGGCATCATCTTCAACTTTGGATGCTTTTTTAAACTCTTTCATCCCCTGGCCTATACCCTTCATCAATTCGGGAATCTTACGTCCACCAAACAGAAGGACAACAACCAACAGTATAAGGATGATCTCTGTAACTCCAATTTTTCCCATTTCTTTATAAGTATTGTTATCGATACAAAGGTAAGAATCTTTAATCAATAAAAGCAAGGGAAGTATAATTTTATTTGATTCGGCGTTTTTTCAACGTATATTCGTGTTGGCGAATAACCATAAAAAGAGCGGTGAAGCAAAACCCGAAACCTCCCTGCGGAGACCTAAGATTCATTACATTCGGGTGTAAACAAATTTTTTTTAGATTCAAAATATTCACATAAATCGGCAAAATTCGCCCGATTGGTCGTCGCATGTAAAAATATTATGACTAAATAAAACTATATTTGTTTACGTTATAGAATTTTGTTTACTTTGCTGATTCGAATTCCACACAATGATTTGGATGCTGAAAAAGAAAAATGAAAAAATTTGGTTTGGTAATATTAACTGTGGTCTCCGCTTGTGGTGTGTGTGGTGCTCAGCAGGACCCAGCCAGTACTCTTTATATGTTTAATATAGCCAATTATAACCCTGGTTCGGCCGGAGCCTCCGGTATGTTCAGCGCAACAGCGTCAAGCAGACAGCAATGGGTGGGGTTTGACGGTGCTCCATTTACAACTTCCTTTAATTTTAACGTCCCTTTCAATCTTTTTGGTGCAAGAAATGGCGCTGGCTTGACGATTATGAGCGATATTATCGGTTTTGACAACAATATTTCCATTTCCGGGGATTATGCTTATATCATGAGCATTGGCACAGGATCTTTGGGTATAGGTATTAATATGGGAATGATCAACACAAATATCAAACCCAGTTGGTCTATCCCTGATGGAAGCGATTTCACCCCGGCGCAACAAGATCCCTTAATTCCCAACAACAGTGAAAATTTTGTCGCATTTGATGCGGGATTTGGAATATATTTTGAAAACGACAAATATTACGCCGGTTTTTCCGTTTCACATATAAACCAACCTAAAATTAAATATTCGGAAACCACTCCTTACATAAGTAGGCATTATTACGCTACAGCGGGGTATACGGTGCTACTACCCAACCCCTCATTTGAATTGTTACCGTCTGTATGGGGTCTGTTCAACAATGGGGTCGCGCAGTTTAGCGCCACAACTCTTCTTGAATATAATAGAAAGGTATGGGGGGGGCTCTCCTATAGGTCGGGCGACGCTTTAGCGGGTATTATCGGGTTGGAATTGTACAACGGTATAAAAATTTGTTACGCTTATGACTTTCCATTATCGGAAATCAGAACCACAACAAGCGGTTCACACGAGATAATTGTAAACTATTGTTTTGATTTTAGTTTGGGAAAAAGTTCGATGAAATATAAAAGTATAAGATTTTTATGATTTTTTTTAAAAAAATAACTTACTTGCAACAAATTCTATCTTAGCATGAAAAAGGTTTTATTATCCGCACTGGTCACAACTCTCATTCTTACCGGATGTGGTTCCTCCAATACGGGAGAACTGATAGGGGTACAGGGAAGAGAAAAATACTTTGAGCCAGAACCCTTGGAAATGGCATTCATTCCCGCTGGAAGTTTTGTAATGGGCCCAAGCGACCAAGACGCCCTTTTCGCCCAGAACAGTCTATCAAAAACTGTGACAGTTGATGCGTTTTGGATGGATCAGATGGAGATATCTAACAATAAATACCGCCAGTTTGTTTTTTGGGTACGCGACTCTATCCTCAGAACAAAGCTTGCTGAAGCAGGAGTACCCGATAGAGAGTACTATGTAGTCGATGATGAAGGAAACGTTGTTGAACCTTATGTTCTTAACTGGGACGAAAAAATCGACTATCGCGAAGAAACAACTCGTGATATTCTTGAAGAGATGTACTATCCTCCCGAAGAGAGATTCAACTCCAAGAAACAGATTGATGTAAGAAAACTCAACTACTCTTACTATTGGGTAGACTATCAACAAGCCGCAAAGGCGACCTATGTACACGACTACGAAAATAACACAGGTTATTACGAGGGTGAAGTGATAAATCCGGATGGCTCCCGTTCCAGTGTCAATAGCCGCGCTTCGTTCATCATACATAGAGTAGTCAATGTATATCCCGACACCTTGTGCTGGATCCGTGACTTTACCTATTCATTCAACGATCCATTGGCAGATCTTTATTTTTGGCATCCATCATATGACGATTATCCTGTCGTTGGTGTTTCCTGGGTACAGGCAAACGCGTTCTCCAACTGGAGAACTGATTTTATGAACAACGCTTTAAGGAAAAAAGGATTGCCGGAAGTATCAAAATACAGACTCCCCCTCGAAACCGAATGGGAATTTGCGGCAAGGGGAGGCCTGGATCTTTCCATGTATCCATGGGGAGGACCTTATACGCGTAATTATGAGGGTTGTTTCCTCGCCAACTTTAAGCCTTTAAGGGGCAATTATGTGGATGATGGCAGTGTTTATGCCAATAAAGTCGCCTCCTATGCTCCAAACGAATTTGGACTTTATGATATGGCTGGAAACGTAGCAGAGTGGACGAGCGGAGCATATCACACATCGGCATATATTTTCCAACACGATCTTCAACCCAACTATGAATACAATGCTACCCCCGACGATCCTCCTGTACTGAAACGTAAAGTAATCCGCGGTGGTTCCTGGAAGGACATCGCTTACTTCCTCCAGACAAGTTCAAGGGATTATGAGTATCAAGATTCTACAAAACCCTATATAGGATTCCGTAATGTCAGATACTATATCGGAACAAAAGAATAAAGGAATAATTGTAATAACTTTAAATAAATTAAACATATATGAGTCGTCTTAATGATTTAGTATCAAGCACCGGATGGAAAAATTTCATCGCAAAATTATACGGTTTGGGTGCATCTGTAGTAATTGTTGGTGCTTTGTTCAAGATTCAACACTGGCCAATGGCGGGACTGATGCTTACAGTAGGATTGCTTACCGAAGCTATCATTTTCTTCTTTTCTGCTTTTGAACCTCTGCGCGAGGAGGTTGACTGGACTTTGGTTTTTCCTGAACTCGCCGGCCTACCCCCTGAAGGAGGAAGAGAAAGGGTAGCCGCTTATCGTGCAAGCGGACCATCGGTCGCTCCGACAACTGCTCCCGCTGGTGGTGTTACTGTCGTCGGCACTGGGGGGGGGTCGCCAGTCGCTCCGACAACTGCTCCCGCTGGTGGTGCTGTCGCTGGTGGTGTTACTGCTGGTGGTGTTACCGCTGGTATTGGAGGAAATATAATCTACTCAGGCGGAGGTGGCGGCTCAGTCGCCGCATTGTCAAAATTCGACGAAATACTCAATAGCGCCGAATTAACTCCTGATCTGCTTAAAAACCTTGGCGTGGGCATGAAAAAGCTTGGCGATGCTACTGCTAATATGAACGCTATGGTAGACGTTTCGGCCGCATCGGCAAAGTATCTTGAAACTGTGAATTCAGCGAACAGTTCACTTGAAGATCTGACAGCTACCTATAAATCGACTACTGATATTCTCAACAGTTCAAGCGCCAATTATCAAAAGGTAGCCGAAGCGATCACTGTTATCGATGAAGGTGGAAAATCATACCAGAAACAGATTGAAGCCCTAAACAAAAATCTTGCTGCCCTGAATACTGCTTATGAACTTCAGAAAAAGGGAGCAGATGATCACGTTAGAGAATCCGCGACTCTCTATAATGAGCTTCAAGATCTTGTCAAAAATCTGGCCGATTCTGCTGAAGATACCAAAAAGTACAGAGATCAAGTAACTAAGCTCAATGATAACTTAGCGGCACTGAACAATGTTTATGGAAACATGCTTGCCGCTACGAATGTCAAATAATTATAATATTTGTCACTAATTAAATCGATTTGATATATGTCCAGCGAAAAGCTATCACCACGGCAACAGATGATCGGAATGATGTATCTGGTTCTTACTGCTATGCTCGCATTGAACGTGTCAAAAGATGCCGTGGAAGCGTTTAAAAATGTTGATAACGGCCTTACTCTTACTATCTCCAACTATGCGGCCAAAAATGACGCTATCTATAAGGATTTTGATAGGGCTGCGGCCGAAAACCCACAAAAAGCCGGAGAACTGAGAACAGCCGCATACGAAGTTAAAGAGAGAGCCAACGAGATATTCGAATTTATCCAACAACTCAAAATCGAAATAATAACCATTGCGGAAGGAGAAGATACAGAGGCTATTGATGGCAATGAGGTGTTTATCGACCATGTTACAAAAATTGACGAAAACAATATTCCTTCCCAAATATTGATAGGAGCCAATGAGGATGGAAAAGCCTACACACTTAAAGCCTACCTGAATGATTACCGCGATTTCCTTATTACAACATTGGATGGAAAAAGTATAGCGACCGAGGAATCTGTCAGGAAAACACTTAATACTGACGATGTTAAAAGTAAAAAAACCGGGGAGACGGTAAGGTGGGAAAATCATACTTTCCAGGCCCTTCCGTTGGTAGCTGTAATCACCATTCTCTCTAAATTACAGGTGGACGTAAGAAACGCGGAAACAGAAGTTATTGATCAACTCTACACACAGATCGACGCTTCATCCTTCAAATTCAATAAACTTACCTCCATAGTCATTCCTAACTCAAATTATGTTACCCTGGGAAGCACTTACGAAGCACAGGTGTTTATTTCAGCAACCGACACTACCCAACAACCCGTGATTACGGTAGGTGACCAGGTTCTTCCTCTTGATGAAGCGGGAAAAGGAATCTATACCGTGAAACCCTCTTCTCTTGGCACAAAGACATGGGGCGGGGTTATCACACTGAAGGCACCCGACGGGACAGATATGCAGTATCCCTTTGTATCGGAATATGTTGTTGGTGAGGCTAGCGTTATCTGTTCTCCTACCGCGATGAACGTGATGTATCATGGTATAGCCAATCCTATCGATGTCTCCGTTCCCGGTGTCAGTCCCGATAAAATTTCTATAAGGGTGGTTAACGGCACTCACTCAACTGAAAAGGTAAAAAACTCAAAAGGCGAGAACTTTAAGGGCACATATTCCGTAAAACCTAGTGAAGTTGGTAAAAATGTGCAGGTTATCGTCTCCGCGAATATAAACGGAGTTAACCAAACCTTTGCTCCATACGAGTTCAGGGTTAAATCTATTCCTGTACCTGAGGCCAGGTTCGGGGGACTCTCTTCCGGAAATATCGCCAAAAATACCGCTGTTGCCCAAGCTGGTGTTTTTGCCGTATTGCCTGATTTTGATTTTGACCTGCAGTACACGGTTACCGGCTTTTCAATCCTCTATTCCGACAGGATGGGAGACTTGATTGAGACAAGTACCAGCAGTATGTTAACATCTGCGCAAAAAGATCTTATCAATAGAATGACAAGGGGAAAAGATTTGATTATTAAGGATATAAAGGCAGTAGGGCCCGATGGAGTACCAAGAACCTTGTTGCCAATTATTTTGAAAATAGATTAAAACATATACTTTTTTAACGATCATTTTTCACTTTTGGTGATCGTAGGAATTAAAAGATTAATAATATTATATAAACACTATATATGAAACAGATATAAGCAAAATAGTTGGTTGCGTCTTTTACCAAAAATTTATTTTGCTTATGCGATTTAGCTTCACTGGACTCTTCGGGGTTCATCTGACGCACTGGAAACAAATAAAATTTAAAACGATGAAAAAGATTATTGCCTTAGGATGCGCGGTGCTTATGTTCGCAGGTTCAGTGAAGGCCCAATCTTTTGGAGATATTTACCAAAAGTCTATCCCTGAAGCCAAAAAAATAGAGTACCCTTACCTCCGGGAAGCCGACGTTTTTTGGTCCCAACGGTATTACCGTCTAATTGACCTAAGGGAGAAGATCAATCAACCCCTCTACTATCCGACAACCACTACTCTTGACGGTAGACAAAGTTTTATAAATGTTTTGCTTGAGGGAATTCAAAATGGTACTATTACGGCTTATAGCGCCCAGGATTCCGATGTTCCTACCACTTATGAAGAGATAACGGTAAGTATGGGGGCGACAACCAGTATAGAGCAGGTTCAGATTGATGCGGCCGGCACAATGCGTACTGATACCATTACCCAAGAGTCCAAGCCCGAAGAGGTAAAACAGCTTCTCTTGTATGAGGAGTGGTTTTACGATAAAAAACATTCTAAAATGGATGTTCGAATAATAAGTATAATGCCTTATTGGATGGGGGTCGATCCTGAACTTGGAACCTCGTTGAGAATTCCCCTTTTCTGGGTACATTTCGATGAAATTAGGGATATTCTGGCCACTAAAGAGGCTTTCTCAGCGAATAATGATGCTCATAGAATATCGTTTGACGACCTTTTTATGCAACGTAAGTTTGGAAGCGTGATTTATGGTGTATCAAACGTTTACAACGACAGATTTGTCGCTGATTACGCTGTAGGCAAAGATGCTCTTTTCGAAGCGGAAGAACTGAAGAATTGGTTGCAGAACTTTGAACACGACCT
>JGI24709J26583_10004018_pt1 | contig 11302 bp, 16 predicted proteins | sample BioPla2DNA1_FD_26583 | JGI IMG/M metagenome (IMG submission 26583) | reverse complement strand
GGAGAGCCTGCCGGTGGAAAGGTTGTTGGAGGAGTGGAAAGCATGGCGGGGGTATTGATCGTGGTTCCAGGTGAGCCGATAGCGCAGGGAAGGCCGAAGTTCTCAACCAGAAACGGTGTATTTCGCGCCTACGACCCTCCAGACAGTCGCGACTACAAAGAATACGTCAAGATGCTTGCGATGCAGTGGTGGGGCAGGAAACCGCCAATGGAGGGAGCTTTGAGTCTTTCCGTGAAAGTCTATCGCAGCGTACCGACATCATGGAGCGAGAAACGGAAGCAAATGGCATATGCAGGGCAGATTCGGCCTGTGACTAAGCCGGATACGGACAACTATGTCAAGGGTGCCTTAGATGCCCTTGAGGGAATCGTGTTCAAGAATGACAGTCAGGTGGTCGAGTACAGACAGCCATTCGGCAAATGGTACAGCGACAGGCCGAGAATGGAAATCGAAGTGAAGGAGATTGAAGGATGACAAGTTATGAGAAGCGGGATTCTTTGAAACTCGAAGGCATGATGAACGTCGTAAAGGGCGTTCTCGAAAGCATCGTGTTCAAGCAGGAAGCTGAGCACCAAACATGGCAGAACGGCTCTACACACACCTACTACGTCGGCCAACCCAAAGAGCAAATCAAGAACAAAATCAAGATTGCCCGTGCGTTGCTCATGGATATTTCCAAGGAACTGAAGTGATGCGCCTCAAGCTGTCCTACTCCATCCTCATTACTTTCGGAGTGTGGTTGGGGTACGATTTCGGTGTACTACAGGCATGTGCTTACTTCTTTGTGCTGCTTGCCTCATGTGCCTTCACAATAGATTTCGAGTGAGGAATACAATGGAAATCAAGTTTTCGAGCGACTATCCTAAATTGCATGGACAAATATCGGCAGAATTGCTTACGGTGAGGCCGATTCGCATTGACAGTAGTACGCCAAAGGAATTGCTTGAGTATGATACCAAGAAGGCAGATGGCACATACTACAAGCTGAGAACTGGAGATTACATACAGCTTGTGTTCCTTGGAAATCTTGGTATTCCATTCTGCACTATTCGGTCAAAGCGGAACATGTATGCAGAGGACAAGGAAGCCTACTACAAGCAATTCATCGGGCAGATCTTCGATGTGAGGTTGGTGAACTGATGCCGGAAATTTCGTTTGAAGGTCAGAAGGCCAATTACATATACGGCTATTTCCCAAGGGAAGAACCCATTCCCGATGGTTGGGTGAGAACATGGAGGCCGTGTATGGAATGTGCGTCCGCTGTTACGTACATTGATTCGGAAAAAGTCTGGCACTGCATGAAGTGCGGATGGAGGAGCGACATGGGGAAGAAGTTTTCGGAGGAAGAGATTTCGTTGATCGCCAAGGGGCTTGAGATGGGAAAGACCATAAAAAGGATTGCCGAAGAGCTTGACAGGGGCTACGGCTCGGTCAACCAGAAAATCGTGCAGATGCGGAAGTGCGGCCTTCTCACCCCCAACGGTGCCAAGGTTGAAGCGAAAGCCGCGGTTGCCGATGGGGATGTCTGCCGTGGAGAGCCGAAAAAGGCCCGCAGTGCAGACCCGCTCATCGGGGCTTGGGAGCAGGCCAAGGGAATCGGGTTCGAGCTGGTGTCTCTGAGGGTCAGCGAGGGTGTTGCGACGTTCACGATGAGTCTGAAGGTGGGCAAATAGCACAACCGCTTTGCACGGCAATCCAAATGAGTGCCTAGCTTGCACGAGGATTGCCTGTGCTGAACTTTGCCAATAAAAACGTGTATACACTAGTCGTGGTGTACAGCGTTGATTCTAGACGCTATATGGAGGGTACATGGGATTTCAGATTAAGATGCCGCTTCACTACTACAAGGTTTGCCGGCAGCAGACGGCACGGCTTCTTGAGGTGAACAGGATGATGGTGGACAACAAGCTCCACCAGAAGTACATCCGATACGAGGTTCGGAGCGAGGAGACGATGGATGGCGAGAAGGATGGGGAGTACACCCAGCTTGTGTTCCTCGGCAACGAGGGCATCCCGTTCTCGCACCTCGTTGATGTGAAGATGATGGATTTCTACAAGTCGAAAATCGGGATGATGTTCGACATCGTTACACCTTCCGATTCAAGGAAGGAATGGTTGAGGAGCAGATATGGCAAATGATTTGAACGTGGTGGCGTTGACGGGAAGGCTTACCAGAGACAGTGAATTGAGGTACTCAAACGGTGGTATGGCGATTGCCAAGTTCAGCATCGCCGTGAACCGAAAGGTGAAGAAGGACGACCAATGGGTTGATGAGGCATCGTTCTTCGACTGCTCCTACTTCGGCAAGGGTGCCGAGGGTGTGAGCCAGTATCTCAACAAGGGTACGCAGGTCGCAATCAACGGCAGTCTGGTGCAGAGCCGTTGGGAACAGGACGGGCAGACCCGCAGCAAGGTCGAGGTGATGGTCAGCTCCCTCACTCTCCTGGGAAGCCCGCAGGATGGCCAGAATCAACGACAGGCAACACCGAGGGGCAATCCTGCACCCAGACCTGCGGCAAGCACCCCTACACCGTCGTATGTAGGGCCGGAACAGTTCGACGACGACCAGATACCGTTCTAGGAGGTCATGGATGTATAAGGATTTGATCGGAAAGGATTGCATGTATGAGGGTTCTAAATGGTCTATAGTCGGCGTGGCGGTGAATATCTTCGGGGTGTTCGTAACCTTGGAGCCGTACAGCGGGTATCGGAACACGCAAACTACTGTCAGGTATGACCATGTAGAGATGCTTGAAGGGATGGATTGATGGAAAGACGAGAGTACGAACGGCTGTTGGACAATCTGGCAAGTGCAAACGTGCCTGTGGAGCAGACAAAGGAGAAATTGATGAACGCTTTTGATTTGATGAGCAAAGCCTTGGAAGGTTCTGAGGCAGGCCATGACCCTAAAAAGAAGGGCAAGCTGGAGTACCACAGGCTTCCGCCTGAGCAACTGGCTGGCATGGCGAAAATCATGAACGACGGCGAGGCGAGCCATCCCGTAGGGTACATGGACTGCAATCCCGTGGACTACTGGAACGCACTACAGAGGCACACCATGGCAATCCGCAGGGGCGAGCTGATTGATCCCGACGATGGGATGAGCCACGCCCTGCATGTAGCGTGCAACGGCATCATCCTCGACAGGATGCTTGAGGCAGGGATACCTCTGGTGTTTGAGAAGAAGAAGTAATCACAACCCCAGATTCGATTTGAATGTCTGGCGACCAAGGTAACGCTTGGCCGCTATTTTTTTGTCTGGTATGCCTTTGGCCAATGCGTTCAGCTTCGCCTCATGGGCGTCGTAGTCCTCTTTCTTCCAGCCGGGCGCACCTGAGTAGTACCACATGGCTGTGTTGTACACATGGATGTCTATGGCCTCGTTGCGCTTGTTGTGGCTATCCCAGTACCCTTTCTTGCCACGGCTTCCTGGAATGTATTCCTCGACGGTGAGCTGGGTGAACACCTCTGGCGGATAGTCCTCGCAGAACATGCACACAGCTCCCTCTTCGCTATAGGGAAGCCTGAAGTTCGAGTATGCCTCACCCTTGAGCTTGGAGACCCCCACATCACGGTACATGACATGCTTCACCACACCACCTGGGTAGGTCATCTTGGAAATCTTGAGGTCTGAGATTGCGGCATTCTGCCTGTCCACACCACGCACGGGGATGACCCTCTCGCATTTCGGATCAACCGACTCGGCGAATGCCTGCACAATCTCAGGGATGTACGAGCGGTCGATTGCATTGAATGCCACCCCGAGCTCAAGGCCGTCCTCCCTGAGATACATGGTGTTGAGCACTTTCTCCCGATATTCCTTCCAGCAGTTTGCGTTGAGGTCCTTGGTGGTTTTTCCCGCCTCGCAGGCGAACACATAGTGCTCGATGGAGCGTGAGCGCCCATCCCTGCACCAACCCTTGACCTCTGTCTCCAGTCGGTCGAGCTGCACGTCGGTTCCGCTGGTGAGGAACAGCACGTCCTTGGGGAACGAGCCTGCGGAGGTGTACCGCTTGTACCCGTACTCCCTGCTTCTCGCCCAGAGCATCATCTTCTCGGGATCGGGCCTTGCGGCACTTCGCTCGTACGGCAGGGCGAGGATGTTGTTGTAGAACGAGGTTATCGCCCCGAAGTCACCAAGTTCCTCCGCATCTTGTGCCTTGATGAAGGAGGAAACGATGTTCCTCCATGAGCGGAACGGTGAGTACAGCCCGCTTATCCAGAATCCCACGGAGGTGGGGTCGGTTCGTTTCGGGTTCGTCGGGATCCACACGCCATGCTCGATGAGCTTGGGCATCATGTACTCGTCGATTCGCTCCCCCGTCTCGGGAATCTCGTACCAGACCTCCTTGACGTCCTGCCCGTCGGCCCTCCAATGAAACCCCTTCCACTCAAGCTCGAAGAGTGTTCCCTTCGGGGAGGTGAGGAAGTAATGCCGCTTGTCGGTGTTCTCGTAGAGCGCCATTATCTGCGAGGCGTTGTTAGACGGCGTGGAGGATACGACAATCTTCTCACGCCCACGGTAGGTTGCGGTGCGTTGTTCTGCAAGATCCTTGCCGGAACCCTTGCCCTGGATGTTGGGCGGGAAGGCGTCGTACTCGTCGAGCCAGACGATTCTGCACATGGTGGACATGAATGATGATGCCGCCTCGCCCGTGGCGCGCTTGAGGAAGCCGCCGGGGAACTCCTTGTAGTCCGTCGTGCTTCCCGTGGCACCCTTTCGCGCCGTGCCGATCAGCTTTTTCAGCCAAGGGTTGTAGTCTATCATGGGGTCGATGCGGGTGCGGACGAACTGCTTGCCCTCCTTCTCGTTGGGGAAGCCGATGAGCATGGATGTGGGGTCGTTCGCGATGTAGTAGGAGATGCCGTTGAGGATAATCTGCGTCTTGGACATCTGGGTGCCTGTGACCATGATGATTTCCCTTGCAGGGGATGATGGTGAGCACTCGTCCATCATGTCCTTGGCGTAGGGGGTGAGGTCGAGGCGGTACATGCCTGCGAACTGTGCCGGTGGTGGGATGTAGAGGTGCCCGTCCACAAAGTCGCTGATGGTGGACATGGGGTTGGGGCGCAGCATTGCCGCGAACATGGATTCCAGCTCGCTTCGCGCTTTTAGGGTCTCTTTCTTGGTCCTCCCTTTCCTAGCGGTACTTTTCGGCAATCTTGTCAGCCTCCTGCGCTGGGTTCTCGATCTTGTGCAATATGTCGGTCAGCACGAAGTGTGCCTCCCCGATGACGGTCTGCTCCACCTGCTTCTCAAGGAACACGAACTTGTTGGCGTCAATCTGCACTCCGTTGAGAGCAAGCCATTCCTTGATGTTGCCCATGATTTTCATGGTGGTGCGCTGTGGTAGTGAGAGGATGCCGGTCTTAAGTCCATTGAGCGTCGCACCGTAGACGGCTATGACGTCGTTGCGCTCAAGAAGCTCGCCCTTCTGCTTGCGTACCCTCATCTCCGCCCACTCCGCCTTGGCCTTCTTCTCGCGGTAGTCCTCGTAGGCACGTGTGTTGCGCTTGGGTGGCTTGCCGATGTCCTCGGGGTCTACTGGTGCGGCTTTCTCATACTCGTCGTCAATATCTTCCATGTCGCCCATGTTACCCATGGTCTTGATCGATGGGATGGAGGGTATGCTCTCCATGAAGAGTGGCTTGCCCTTGCTGTTGTTCGCCCTGCCGGTTCCCGATAAGCTGTCGCTCCTGTTGTCCTCCCAGTCGTCCTTGGCCTTCTTCCAGTCGATGCGGCCGCTGGGGGTGACGTTTATGCGGCCGTTCTTCACTGCCCTTGTGACTTGGGACTTATTCACCCCCATGAGTGTTGCGAACTCGGTCTTGGTGATGTATCGCCTTTTTGGTTCGGTCATGCCATTTCCTCCACGCAGATGTCATGGTCGTCGTCGCTGAGCAGGTATAGCTCACCCACGTTCTCATCTCTCATGTCTGCATCGGAGATGGGCTTTTGCGTTATCTGGGTCAGGGCGTTGTTGTCCACACTGCACTTGAGATTCTTCAGGCACTCCAACAGCTTCTTCTGGCCCTTGCACTCGAACTGTGTGCCGGTGGTCAGGTCCTGCACCAGATACCATACGGTCTTTCTCATCCACAAAGCCTCCGTCTGCGCAAAACATGTAGGCCATACATAAACCATGACTCAACATAAGTATACGCTAGGTATGGTGTATTTGCAATCATGTAAATCTTTATAACACTACAAATAGTGTGTCTTGCCGCAAACTCATTGACTAGATGCTGTACAGGCCTCATACTTTTACTATGAGTGTATCCGTTGCGGAGAAACAAATTGAGCTTGCCCAAGCGCGTGAAAAACTCGCCATGTTCCTCGATGCAGAGGACCGTGTTGTGCGCGGCGGCCAGACCATGACAATCGACGATGGCGACATGCGTCGAACCGTGTCACGTGTGGACGTCAAATGGCTCTCCTCACGTATTGCGTTCTACAAGGGTGAAGTCAACAGGCTTGTCGAAGAGATAGCCAATCTGGGCGCCCCCAAGAGAAAGGGGATGTATGTGAGGTTGATGTAATGGACAAGACATCTAAGACGCAGGCACCCGCCAAGAAAGCGGAGTCAATCTACCAACAGACCAACGACACCCAAAAAACCACCAATTTCCGAGCCAACTACCCGCTGAACCCCGATGCCACCATATCATCATGGCTTCTCAAGGCATCCAAGGACGAGGCCCTCAAGCTGTCAACCGAGAACTCGGTCGGAAGCGGGCTTGTAAACTGCATGGTGGACGGGACCATCGGAAGCGGCCTGTCCCTTGAATCGGTGGTGTCCAGCAACATCCTCAAGACCTCCAAGAAAAAGATCGCCAAGAACTCACAGCTCATCGAGGAATACTGGAACCTGTGGGCAAAGACCGCAGAGGCGTGCGACGTGCTCGGCGAGAACACCTTCGGAGCGATGACGCGTGTTGCCGGCTTCAACGCCTATGCCACCGGTGATGTGCTCCAGTTCATCGGCATACACAACTGGAACGGCATCTATGTCCCCTACGTCCGTTACTACGACGGCCGTTCGGTCATGAACAAGGACAATGCGGCGAACACTGAACGCATGGTGTCGGGCGTAAGGCTCGATGCAAACGGCAAGGCAATCGGGTATACCATAAAAAGCGAGAAGGCCCCCTACCAGTACGACTACAAGAACGTGGAGCGTTTTTCCAACTACCCAGGGAGCACGCTCCAGAGGCTCCAGTACAATCTCATCCTCACCGGCAAGGTGCAGCCGAACCAGAAACGCGGACGCCCATTGGTGCTCCCCGCAATGAACGACATCATCATGATGAGCAAGTTCAGCGAGGCNGAGCTTATCAAGGCCGTCATCCATTCATACATCACCGCCTTTGTCGAACGCGACAAGGATTTGCTCAATACCAACCCAAACCCATCAGCATCCGATGATGCGTTCCTCGGGACTCTGGACAGGGATAAGCAGACGGGCGAGACAGGCTCGAAGGAAGCCCCCATCACCATGGGACCTGGCTACGTGCAAACCCTTGCACCCGGCGAGAAAATCACCCTTCCAGAAAGCAAGAGTCCCGTGGCCGACTTCTGGAAGTTCATGGAAGGCCAGCTCAAGATGATTGCCATGTCCGTGGGCATCCCTTACGAGGTCGCCCTCCAAGTGTTCAACTCCAACTACTCGGCATCGCAGGCGGCGATACAGGCGGCAGCCCGCAAGTGGGACATCGAGCGCAAGGCGTTCGCCATGCAGGCGATGCAGCCGGTCTACGAACTGATGGTGTGGCTTCTGAACATGCAGGGACTCATCAACTGCCCCGGCTANCAGAGCGACCCGTTCATCCGTGCGGCTTGGAACAATGCCAACTGGCANGGNCCTGTCGTGCTGAACATCGACCCGATCAAGAACGCAACTGCCGCCACGCTGAGGCTCAACAACATGACATCGACCTATGAGGACGAGTGCAGGCTCCTCGGCAAGGACTTCGACAAGGTGCTTGAGAGGCGCAAGCAGGAAGCTGATGCACTTGAGGAGCACAGCCTCAAGCCCGACCTCACCGTGGACAAGAAGAACGTAAATTCAGATGACGACGGTGGCGGTGTAAATGGCGGTGAAAAACCTGCCGAAGAGGGGGACGACGAATGAACAAATACGTCATGTGGGCGATTGACCCCAAGAACAAGCCGAGCATGAGCGATATGCGTATTGCGTTTCTGGCAAGCGATGACAGGCTCCTGAAGAGACGGCAGTCATACGGGTACTACTCGGTGAAAATCGGCTCTGTGGGGGTAATTCCCATCAAGGACGCATTGTACAACAGTGATTACATCCGCATTTCCAGCATGATCGACGAATTGAACAACGACCCAGAAGTCACAAAGATCCTGCTCGACATCAACAGCCCAGGCGGTGTGGTGAACGGTGCAATCGAGTGTGCATCCATCATCGCCAAGAGCAAGAAGCCGGTGTACTCGTACATCGAGGGCATGGGATGTTCTGCGGCATATCTGCTGGCATCGGCATCAAGGAAAATCATCATGTCACCATCCAGCGAGGCGGGATCCATCGGGGTACAGGCTTCATGGACCAACATGGAGGGTTTTTGGGCGAAGCTGGGCATCCAGAAGGTCTATTTCCACTCCAAGTACAGCGACAAGAAGAACCTGTCACCCGCAACCAAGGAAGGTGCCGCGGCTGAGCAGAAGCTCTTGGACGAGACATGGGACCTGTTCGCAGGTGCGATTTGCAAGCACCGCGGGATAACCGTGGAGGAACTGGTTGAGAAGTACGGGCAGGGTGAGGTGTTTCTTGCGAAGGAAGCACTGGAGCGCGGGCTTGTAGACGATATTGTGGACGATTTCGACGCTTGCGTCGAGTTGATTAAGCCCCAAGGTAATTGGGGCGAAGGAGAAGGTATGGCACAGGAACAAATCACCACTGTGGAAGCCCTGACCGCCGCCTATCCAGAGTTGGTCGCGCAGATCAAGCGTGATGAACGAAAGGCAGGCGTCGATGAGGGTACGAAGGCTGAACGGGCGAGGGCTGAGTCACTCATGTCCCTTTCCGTTCACGTGAAAGACATCGGCGTGATTGCAGGGGGAATCAAGGACGGCAAGACCAAGGAAGCGGTCATGACCGAGATTCTCGATGCACAGGCCGAGGCGAAGGCGAAAGCCGACAGGGACGCACAGACCGCCCTTGAGGCGGCGGCAGAGGCATCCACCAAGAACATCGTACCGCAGGGAACCCTTGCGACTGACGGGCTTGTTGCGGATGAGGAAGAGGCGAAGAAGGCAATCGACGCCATGGCAAAGAACTTGGAGGTGGCTAAATGAGTACCACGATCAATCACGAACAGTTTGTCTTGGACGGCGACTACCAGACTTCGGTGCAGAAGCTGGCGGCTGTCGCGGCCGCAGTTCCGGCCTTCACTGTCCTCGGCAAGAAAACCAATGACGGCGCTGTAGAAAGAACCGCGGATGTGGCCAAAGCCGGAGATAACACCGGAACCGGTACCTTGGTGGCGGACACCGATGACCCCATCCTCGAGGGTGCTGAGGACGGCGTGTATCTCATCAAGTGCAAGAGCGCCGCGACCACCGGCGCTGATGCCAAAGAGGCTGTGTTCGAGGTGTTCAGCCCCGATGGCGGCCTGATGGGTTCCATCAATGCGGGAACCGACGGACAAGATGTCTGGTCGAACCGCATCAAGTTCACCATCACCGACAAGGCGACCGGTGGTGATGATGTCGCGTTCGCCGCGGGCGATGCGTTCACGTTCACCGTTACGTCCACACAGGCTGACGCATCCGGCGACCTGGCCGCATGGAACCCCGACGCAACCGACGGAAGCGAAGTTCCCTACGGAATCCTCGCCGCCGAAGCCCCCAAAAACGAGGCCGCACAGTACGTATCCGTTTACATCAGCGGAAGGTTCAACGCCGACGAGGTTGTTGTCCCCACTGGTGTCGATGTTGACACTGTGTTCGACGCGTTGAGGGAAAAGGGAATCTATCTGATTCATCAGGCCGATACCGAGCGGAACCCCGCCGTTGTTGAGGAATAAGGAGAGCTATCATGGCTGATTTCACTGACCAGTTCACCTATGGCGTGCGCAAGATTCAGGCGACGCTTGAGGCAAAGAAGCCTATTGTATCGTTCTTCCGCAACCGCTACTTCAGCGGAGTGTTGGAAAGCGAGAATGAAACCGTATCGGTCGAGGTACGCCGCAGGGGCACCGTGCTCCTTCCCAGCGTCCGCAGAACCGATTCGGCAATCAATGTCGGGGCGATTGCACCGCACACCGTCCACACCTACACCCCTCCGTACTTCTTCTACGAAGCTACAGGGACCATCGGTGAGGCATCAAGGCGTGTGTTCGGCGAACCCGTCGAGGCACCGTACTCCAAGGCCCAGCGCATGGTGCAAATCATGGCTGAGAAAATCGACCTCGGCATCCGTGAGTCCCTCACCATGAATGAGGAAGCACAGTGCGCCCAGATAATCAAGACCGGCAAGGTCACTCCGAAGGCCATGGCCGCCGACGGGACCCTGTATGATGCCGCCGAGATTGATTTCGGCGTCGACTCCGATTTGGTCGGCGGGGTTGTAAGCACCACGTGGACTGACTCGAACGACATCCTCGCAGAGCTTCAAAACTACGCGTTCCTGTTGTTCGGCAAGACCGGCAGGATGCCCACCGAGATGATTCTCGGCAAGACCGCACTCGCCACCCTGCTCGGCAACAAGAAGTTCATCGCCGCCCTTGACAACCGCCGCATCGAAGGCAACAACATCCGTGCGCAGGCTTTCGCCGGATTCCCTGGTGTCGCCTACAACGGTACGGTCAACGTCCCGATGGTCGGCGATATTTCAATCCTGTCCTATGTGAACAGCTACGCCTACAACGGGGATGAGAGCGAGACTCCGATGATCGACGACAAGGGCTGTCTGCTCACCTATCCCGATTGGGGAACCATGGGCTATGCAGGTCTGTACGACAAGGTAAGCGGTATGCCCGGCATGGTTGCTGGAAAGACCCTGCTCCACGCTGTAGAGGGTGATGTGAGAAACCACTTCGCCTACTCGGCTTATGTGCAGAGTGCCCCGTTGGCCATACCGACCCAGCTCGACGCTTGGTTCTACAAGACCGTCGTGGCTTGAGGAAGCTGAACCATGAGTGCGCTTGACGATTTCAATGCCGAGATGGACTTCAATGTCTCCGAGGCAGAGTTCAGCCGGACGTTCGTAGTTGTTTTCAACGGCGTTCGCCTGAGCGTGACTGGAATCGTCAGCAACGCATGGAAGCGCGAGGA
>JGI24709J26583_10004013_pt1 | contig 11307 bp, 10 predicted proteins | sample BioPla2DNA1_FD_26583 | JGI IMG/M metagenome (IMG submission 26583) | reverse complement strand
TTTTTTTTCATATTATTTCCTTCTATAAAGCATAAGACAATAAACCACTTCCTATAAGGTAAAAAATCGTCTATACAGACGACTTAATATGCCTCACGTGTATCATTTTGGCTATTCAACCTTTGTGATAATCTCTTGCTGATTACAAAAATGGGGATTTTTCGTATCACTTGTATCCTTTATTAAAATATCACAGATACATTTCCATGTCAAGCATTAGTAAGATCTTTCAATTATTTTCTACTTCATTTTGCAAATTATAANATTTTTATAAAGGTATTNTAAACAAAGACTAAAGCACATTTTTTTACTTCAAATCATATAATGTCACATAAGGAGGGGATCAAGGTGTCGCATTTTAATAATATAGGTATCTTTGGCGGAGACAAACGCCAGGTTCATATTGCGTTATCCTTACTAGATAAAGGCTATTTTATATATTCTTATAGGCTGTATGATCAAATTTCACACAAAAACCATATTAGGGTCGGAGGACTAGACGAATTAATGAAGATGAGCAATGTATTAATAGGACCCATTCCCCTAACAAGGGATCTAGTAACAATATCCTCTAATACAGCCTGTGATTCAAGTAGTAAAACTATTGCCCACTTATTAAATAAGGATCATATGCTTCTAGGTGGTATGATTCCTACAGATATCACTGACTTATGTCAAACCAGGGGTATATTTTGTTATGATTTTATGAAATCAGATAAAATCGCAATAATGAATGCTATTGCTACAGCAGAGGGTAGTATTTTGGAAGCTATAAAAAATAGTGATAGGAATCTTCATCAAAGCTCTTGCCTTATTCTTGGCTATGGAAGATGTGGCAAGATACTTGCTAACAAGCTAAAAGGCCTAGATGCGATAGTTACAGTCGCAGCTCGTAATGAAGATGCCCTAGCCTATGCAACTGCTTCAGGTTTATCTACTGTTAAGCTTTGCAATATTAAGAATACATTAAGAAGCTACCAGTTTATATTCAATACAATTCCATCTCTTGTATTGGATCAGGAATGTCTTAAAAAGGTTTCACCAGATGTAGTAATAATTGATATCGCTTCTGCTCCTGGAGGAGTGGATTTTGAATATGCCCTGAATCATGGAATAAATGCAAAACTATGTCTTGGCCTTCCTGGTAAGGTTGCCCCAAGAAGCTCTGCCGATATATTAGTGACTGAAATTGAAGCTCTGATGAAAGAAAGAAGTGATTAAATGAATATTAGCGGAAAGAAAATAGGTGTCGCCTTTACAGGCTCATATTGCACCTTTGATAAAGTAATTCCTCAGATAGAAAGACTTGTAAAGGAAAATGTAGATGTGTATCCTATATTTTCTGAACAATCTAAAAGTACCGATACCCGCTTTGGTAAGGCAAGTGATTTTTTAAAGCGTGTTAAAGAAATAACTGGTAAGGACCCCATAATAACAATTACAGAGGCCGAAAAACTTGGTCCTAATAACATCCTCGATATTATCCTTGTTGCCCCCTGTACCGGTAATACCCTGGCCAAAATGGCTAATGCAATTACAGACTCTACTGTTCTTATGTCTGCAAAGGGTTTACTTAGAAACAATAAACCTGTAATCCTAGCTATCTCAACCAATGATGCCCTCAGTAATAACCTAAAAAATATTGGACTTTTAATAAATACTAAAAATATTTATTTTGTTCCCTTTGGTCAGGATAATTATAAGGCTAAACCCAATTCTATGATTGCACAATTTGATTTAATACCTTCTACAATAGAGCATGCCCTAGAAGGTAAACAACTACAACCAATTATACTGGCCCCAGCATAAAAAACTTAACACCTACTGTGATTTTCATGTATTAATCGGATTTAACTCCGATTAATTCAAAGCAACCACAGTAGGTGTTCATTTTATTAGTCTGCGTTTGTCTTCTCTATCTCTAGTATAGCACTCTTTTTCATGGGTATCCTACAATTCTTATTGTTACCGAATTCTACGATTACAACCTCATCCATAACATCTATTACAACTCCGTAAAAACCGCTATTAGTTAATACACTATCTCCCTTTTCTAGGGTTGAAAGCATAGCCTGCATTTGTTTTTGTTGCTTCTTTTGAGGACGAATTAGCATAAAATAGAATACCAATGCTAGAATAGCGAACCATCCTATAGTAAATATAAGATTGCCACCTGCAGGAACCTGTTCTGCTTTCTCTCCTCCTAATAAAATAAAATTATACATAATAATTACCTCCTGTTTTATGTTAAGAATCTATCTATCATCCCAAGTATATAGTAATTAAGCCACTTGGGTTAAAAACCCTTTATATCATTCCCCTCTTAAAAAACCTTCAAGCTTTTGCTTCTTGTATTGCTTATACTGTTTACTTCTAATAGCTTCCCTAATTTCCTCCATCATATTATTGTAAAAATACAGGTTATGAAGGACTAAAAGTCTCATACCAAGCATTTCTTTTGCTTTTAATAAATGCCTTATATAAGCCCTACTATAGGTTTGACATGCCAGACAAGCACATCCTTCTTCTATCGGCCTATCATCTAATTCATATTTTGCATTAAGTAAATTCATTTTTCCATGGTTAGTATAAGCATGTCCATGCCTTCCATTGCGGGAAGGATACACGCAATCAAAAAAGTCTACACCTCGCTCAACTGCTTCAAGTATATTGGCCGGTGTTCCTACTCCCATTAGGTAGACAGGCTTATTAAGAGGTAGGTAAGGAGTCGTCTCCTCAATTATATGATACATGTCCTCATGGCTTTCTCCTACTGCAAGACCGCCTATGGCATAGCCATCCAAATCCATATCTGAGATAACTTTTGCATGCTCTATACGTATATCTGCATAGGTTCCACCCTGATTAATACCAAATAACATCTGCTTCTTATTGATAGTATCAGAAAGACTATTTAACCTGTCCATCTCATTTTTGCATCTAACAAGCCACCTAGTAGTTCTATCTACTGAAGTCTGTATATATGCCCTGTCAGCCGGATGAGGTGGACATTCATCAAAGGCCATAGCGATAGTAGACGCCAGATTAGACTGTATCTGCATACTCTCCTCTGGACCCATGAAAATCTTCCTTCCATCTATATGAGAATTAAAATATACCCCTTCCTCTTTAATAGTTCTAAGCTTAGCCAGAGAAAACACCTGAAAGCCCCCGGAGTCAGTCAGTATTGGCTTATCCCATACCATAAATCTATGAAGCCCACCCATTTTCTTGATTAACTGATCACCAGGTCTTACATGAAGATGGTATGTGTTGGATAGCTGAACCTGGGTACCAATCTTATTAAGGTCTACTGTTGATACAGCCCCCTTAATGGCAGCCACAGTTCCTACATTCATAAAAACTGGCGTTTGTATAGTCCCATGTACGGTTTTAAGTTCTCCGCTTTTAGCACATCCATCTTGTTCTATTAATGTATACATAGTTCCTACTTTCTATATTAAGTCCTACAAATTATCTTTATATATATTCTCATTAATACTCATTTATAACATTACAAGTATAACTTGAAAACATATTATTTTCAACTATAAAATCATAAGCTATAAAACGATTATATTCCTATTTTTGGTTTGCAATATTTTGACAATTTTGGTAAGATGTATCTATATAGTCTTTTCATTTACATATAATACAGTCGGAGGTCTGTATAATGTCAATCAAAAAATCTCTTCGTACTATATTAATAATATTTTCTTTTATTCCTGTTGTTATTATTACAGTCATAGCGCAGGGCTTAATGTCTCATAGACTAGTTCAAACACATAAAACAAATCTGACAAAAGCTGCAGAACAAAATCTATTAGGTCTTAATGCAATGCTCGAAACTCATAAGACAGAGATTATTATGCTTTCCAATAATAATATTATTTTAGGTCTGCTTAAGGAAAGTAAGCCTATAAACCCTTCACCATATGATGAAGTCTATAATATATTTAACAACTTTATGGATATAAATTCTTATTGTTCTTCCCTTAGCTTATATAATAAAGATATGATTGCGGTTATAAGTACTGACCCTAATGAGCTAGGTCATAATGAGAGAATGGATATGGCCAAATCCCATCTTAGTAATATTAAAGATCCTACCATATATATCAATGATGGTCTTAAAGACGGAACCATCAGTATTGCTTTTCCTATTTTCAATGATAAATCAGAAGACTCTATATTAGGTTATATAGTAAGCAACTTGCAACTATCTTATTTTGATAATTTCCTTGATGCCCTAACTTTTGGGGACACAGGCTATGCCATTTTACTAGATAGTAAAGGTAATATTCTTTATCACCCAGATGAGCTTCTAATTGGAACAAAGATTGAGTCCCCCCGACTAGCCAATATTGCAAGTGATTATAATAATGGCATGATAGAATCTAAAGGAAGCTTTGATTATAGATATGAGAATGCAAATCAGATTTTTGCTTATGATATTATGCCAGATTCAAATTGGGTCTTACTAGTAAAGCAGGATTTTTCTGAGATATGGTCTTTGACAAGTATTATACTATTACTACTAATAATTATTAGTGCAATACTACTTGTATTAATTATAATATTTGCCCACTCTCTCTCACATAAATATACCAAACCTATAATAGCATTAAGAGATGCTATGCGTACAGCTTCTGAAGGCAATCTTTCGGTTAAGTCAAATATAAAAAGTAAAAACGAATTAGGGGAGCTATCAAAAAGCTTTAATAAAATGCTACATATCTTAAAAACAAACTATGAAGAGCTTACTGATATGCATAATAAGCTACTAGCTAACGAGGAACAGCTAAGGAGCAATTATGATCATATAGAGTATCTTGCCTATCATGATTCTTTGACTAATCTTCCTAATAAGCTTTCCTTTCTTGACTATGTAAATACCTCCCTGATTTCATCACCAGAAACTAATGTCTGCCACGCTGTCTATTTTATAGACATTGATAACTTTAAGACTATTAACGATACTCTTGGTCACGAATATGGGGATATCATACTAATGCAAACTGCTAAAAAGCTTATGCATTTTAATGAAAATGGAGTCCTATCACGAGCTGGAGGGGATGAATTTCTTATCTTTAGGGAAAGTATTTCTTCAAAAGATGAGGCCATTAACCATGCAGCAAAAATAATTGACAGCTTTAAGGAGCCTATAGACATTAATGGAGAATACGTCTACATAACCTTAAGTATTGGAATAGCCATATATCCATATAATGGTCTTTCACCTAATGCCCTAATAAAAAATGCCGATATTGCAATGTATAAATCTAAGGAAACGGGTAAAAACAAATATACTCTCTTTGACACAAAGATGGAGGATGAACTTAACCGTAATACAGCAATAATTGATATTCTTCGTAATGCAATAGACAACAAGGATATTTACATTCAATATCAACCACATTTTGAACTTGAAACAAATACAATAATAGGCTTTGAGGCACTTATGAGAATACGTAGTGATAACTTAGGCTTCTTGACCCCTAATGAATTTATACCGATTGCAGAAGAAAGTGGCCTAATCACAGACCTAAGTATTTGGTTGATTAAGGAAGCCTGCTACTTTAATAAAAGACTTATTGACCATGGGATTACGCCTAGGTATGTTTCCGTTAATATATCCTCTGTACAGATAAACCATCCTGGATTTGTAGAAACTATATCGGAAATCATAAAAGAGACCCGTATTCCACCAAAATATCTTATGTTAGAACTTACAGAAAGTACCCTTGTATCCTCCATATTAGATGCCACAGAACTATTACAAACCATTCAAAATCTGGGAGTAAGAATCTCTTTAGATGACTTTGGTACTGGATACTCCTCCTTAAATTACTTAACTAAAATGCCAATTAATATCTTAAAAATCGACAAATCCTTTGTTGACTATATATGTATAAGTAAAAAGGATGCACGTATAGCAAAATCTATTATAGGGCTTGCTCATAGCCTCAAAATAAAGGTAGTAGCTGAGGGAGTTGAATCAGAAGAGCAATTAACCATGCTTAAGAGAAACAACTGTGATATAGTACAAGGTTTTATATTCTCCCCGCCTCTACATCCTGAGGAGCTAGAAGATTTAATACGAAAAGAATAAAAAGAACCCTAACATGTATGTCTTAAACTAACATAAAANTCTACTAAGACCATACATATTAGGGTTCATTTTTNTATATAAATTCTTCACTTATAAGATCTAGACCATTTATTTATTAAGCCCTACCAGAACAACCTAGTACATTAACTATCTTATGCTTAACTAAAGTCTTAATGTTTTCTCTACCTACAGCTAGGTACTGTCTAGGATCAAAATGACCAGGGTTCTTGGCCAAATGTTCCCTTATTCCTGCTGTAAATGCAAGTCTTAAATCAGAGTCAATATTAATCTTACATACTGCCATACTTGCAGCCTTTCTTAACATTTCCTCAGGAATACCAATAGCATCATCAAGTTTACCACCATTCTCAGATATAATCTTAACAAATTCCTGAGATACAGATGAAGCTCCATGTAGTACGATAGGGAAATTAGGAAGTCTTCTTTCAATTTCCTCTAAAATATCAAAACGTAGCTNTGGTTTTTGACCTGGCTTGAATTTGAAAGCACCATGGCTTGTTCCTATTGCTATTGCAAGAGAGTCAACACCTGTACGCTCTACAAACTCTTCAACCTCTTCAGGTCTAGTAAATGTAGCATCCTCAGCACTTACATTTACATCATCCTCTATACCAGCTAACTTACCAAGCTCACCCTCTACTACAACTCCACGCTCGTGAGCATATTCTACTACCTTCTTTGTTAATGCAATGTTATCCTCAAAGCTATGCTGTGAACCGTCTATCATAACAGATGTAAATCCACCGTCTATACATGCCTTACATATTTCAAAATCATCACCATGATCAAGGTGAAGTGCGATTGGTAGGTCTGTTTCTAAAACGGCTGCCTCTACTAATTTAACAAGATAGTTGTGATTTGCATATTTTCTTGCTCCTGCTGAAACCTGGAGAATAATAGGCGCGTTTTCTTCCTTAGCAGCCTCTGTAATTCCCTGAATAATCTCCATATTATTAACATTGAATGCACCTATTGCATAGCCGCCTTCATAGGCCTTTTTGAACATTTCTGTAGTTGTTACTAATGCCATACTTTAACCATTCCTTTCTAATTTGTAATAATATTAACAATGCTTTATCTATTATACCATAAATTATTTTATTGAAAAGTAATTTTTTCTAAATATGGCTGATTCCATATTTATTAGGAAACTCTTGATTATTATTTACTGACATTATAGAATAGCATATAGGCAAAGTGGGAGTTTTACGAAAATGGAGGAGTTTTATGAAAGCTAAACGAGTAGCAGAATCATTAACAGAACAGGTTCATATCGTTATGCCATCACATATAAGTGGTACTGACCGTCTTTTCGGAGGCCAACTACTAGCATGGATCGATGAAGTGGCCGCCGTTACGGCTATACGCCATTGTGAAAACAATGTAACTACTGCGGCTATTGATAATCTTCAATTCAAGGCTGGTGTATTTATAAACAACTTACTAGTACTTATTGGCCGTGTAACCTATGTGGGGAGGACCTCAATGGAAATACGGGTGGACACCTATGTAGAAGACCAACTTTCTGGTAGCCGTAAGGCTGTCAATAGAGCATATTTTGTAATGGTAGCCCTAGATAAAAATGAAAATCCAACAGAGGTTCCTCGCTTGATTCTCGAAACTGAATCCGAAAAAGGAGAATGGGAAGCAGGAATGCGTAGAAAGCAGCTACGAACTGAAAGACGAAGAGAAGGATTCTAAATTTAGAATCCTCTTAGGCCTTACTTCAATTGTATATTACCCTACCCCGTATAAATGCCTAACATAATAAAACATATACTGCTGCACAATTCCAGCATAGCCTTGAAACTGATCAACATCAAATTCATTCTCATAAAATTCTTCAAGAACCCGCCTCATCCATACATCTATAGGAAAGGCTTCTATATGATGCAAACCAAAAAGAGATATACAATTTGCCACCTTATCACCAATTCCACGAATACTTTTTAATGTATTAACCGATTCCTGGTGGCTAGCTAGCATAAGAGCCCCCAGGTCTATATGACCTAAGACAACCGCACGAGAGGCAGCAATAATATATTCATCCCTATATCCCAACTTTAGTCTCCGAAGATCTTCCTTTTTAGCCTCAGCAAGTATATCAGGACCAGGAAATGTATAATAGACCTTACCAGATATATCATCCTCCATCTTATTGCCATAAGTCTCACATATTCTTTCAATACAAGCCTTTATAGATGGTATATTCTTATTCTGGGAAATAATAAAGCTTATAAGCATTTCAAAGGGATCCTGTCTTAATATCCGTATCCCACTCCCATAGCTGGCCGCCTTCCTCAAAAATTCATCTGGCCCCTCTAATAACTTATCTACAATTCTGCCATAGTCGTAATCAAGGTCAAAATAATTCTTCCATATCTGCTTATAATCTCCCTCATTGCAGGTTATATTAATTACATCCTCACTTACCTGCTCAAGCTCTATGTAGCGGTCTAATGCAATTAAGCCATAGGTATTATCTGATATCTGATTCATTCTAAAGCATTGGCCAGAGTCTGCAATCTGTTTTAAATTAAAATTTTTACTCTCTATTATCATAATAACCCCTTTTTATTTATTATATAACATANTTATTATAGATTCGATTATATATTTCTACAAGGACTTCCATATTTTTATTGCTAACTAAATATTAATAATAAGTGGAATTATATATAGATATTGACATTTTCCTTATAACAAGTATAAAATTAAGGATATAGTTTTCAATGCTTTACAGCGACAAAGCTTAGGCGCTGAATACAATATCATATAAAATAATCCAAGAAAGGTGAGGGAAACAATGGGACATACTTCATATAACCCTTATGAATCGGCAAAAAAACAATTTAATCAAGTAGCAGATCAAATCGGACTCGATAGCTCTACCCGTGAGCTTTTAAGTCAACCTAGTAGGGAATACCACTTTACTATTCCGGTAAAAATGGATGACGGAACNACAAAAACATTTAATGGTTACCGAATCCAACACAATGATGCTAGGGGACCAGCAAAAGGAGGAATACGTTTCCACCCTGAAGAAACTGTGGATACTATCCGTGCTCTTTCCATGTGGATGACATGGAAATGTGCAGTAGTAGATATACCCCTAGGAGGAGGCAAGGGAGGAATTATCTGCGATCCTCGAACCCTGTCTAAGGGAGAACAAGAAAGACTATGTCGTGGCTACATCAGACAGCTATCTAAAAACATAGGACCTAATCTAGACGTTCCTGCTCCTGATGTAATGTCAAATGGCCAACATATGCTTTGGATGCTTGACGAATATGAGACAATAACTGGAGCCCGTTATCCTGGGGCTATTACTGGTAAGCCTGTCGGTATGGGAGGTTCCCTGGGACGTACTGAGGCAACAGGCTATGGGGTGGTCTACAACTTAAGAGAGGCNCTTAAGGAATTAAATATTGATATTGCAAAAACAACTGCAAGCCTACAAGGCTTTGGTAATGTGGCTGAGTATGCTGCTAGGCTTTATACAAGTATGGGTGGCAAGATTGTAGCTATCTCCTGTTGGGATAACAATGATAAAGCAGCATACACCTATAGAAAGCTAGATGGTCTAGATATTGATAAAATAGCTAGTATTAAGGATTCATTTGGAACAATTGACAAGCAAAAAGCAGTTGATATGGGATGTGAGCTACTTAAGGGTGATGAGTGGATTTCACAGGATGTTGATATTCTTCTNCCATGTGCCTTAGAAAACCAAATAACTCCTGATAGCTTTGTTAAGGTTAGTAAACAGGTAAAGGTAATCTGTGAAGGCGCCAATGGCCCTACAACTCCTGACTGTGATGAACTTATTAAGGAAAGAGGAATCTACCTAATACCTGATTTTCTATGTAATGCTGGNGGGGTAACCTGTAGTTACTTCGAACAGGTACAATGTAATATGAACTATTTCTGGCCTAAGGAAGAGGTACTAGAGAAGCTGGATCAAAAAATGACCCATGCCTTCCATGCCGTTCATAACTTAGCCAAGGAAAAGAATCTCTATACTAGAGATGCTGCCTACGTAATCGCAATTAATCGCGTTGCAGAAGCTGTAAAGCTTCGTGGCTGGATCTAATAGACAAGAATAGGTCTGTTGCAAAAGCTCTTATATCAAACTTTTGCAACAGGCCCTTTTTATGTGATATTGCACAAATATTCCTAGTTTATTTGTAACTTTTCTAAGTTCCTTCCATTGACTTTCATTAGTATAATAACTATAATACAGGTGACAAGACAGCTAACATGTCAGATATTACATAGATAATATAGCTATACATCATATTATCTACGATTATGGGAGGGAATAACATGAAATCTAATGACAAGGTCAAAATCATGACTATNTCAGCACTATTAAGTGCATTAGGAATACTTATACCGATGACATTTCCAAGCTTTAGAGCCGAACCTGCATCCTATACCTTAGCAAGCCACGTACCTATTACTATTGCAATGTTTATATCACCTACGGTAGCTACCTTTGTAGCAATTATTACAAGCTTAGGATTTTTAATTTCAGGTTTTCACATTGTAATTGTGGCTCGTGCCATGACTCATATAATCTTTGCATTAACTGGCTCTTTAATACTTAAGAAAAACAAACAGCTCTTATCATCCATAGCAAAAACAAGTTTGTTTTCCTTTTTTATATCCTTTATCCACGGAGCTGCTGAAGTAGGAGTTGTATCATTTTTCTATTTTAGCGGAATGTATAGTGATATGTTCAGTGCATACCGCGAAAAAGGATTCTTNGTTTCTGTTGTTCTCCTTGTAGGACTTGGCACAATAATACATGGAATAGTTGACTTTGCGATTTCTACAATTATATGGCAACCGCTACAAAACATTATAACAATCCCAGTTAGTGCCAGAGTAAAATTGCATAGAAAAACCTCATAAAATTACAAGATATGTTTGGCTTGCGAAATTCTCGCACCAAGCACGGCCAGCTTGCTGGCAAAATACCAAACGCGTAAGTACGCATCCTTAACGGAGCGCATTTTATGTAATAGGACTAACTTTCTTATTACATAAAAACAAGTGGTCCTTCAACTACCATAAGGCAGATGAAGGACCACTTGTTTTTTATCTTCGTTTCCCCTGTAGCAATTTAAAGGCTAAGGTCCCTATTATCATTAGAATTCCTGTAGCAAATA
>JGI24709J26583_10004010_pt1 | contig 11311 bp, 16 predicted proteins | sample BioPla2DNA1_FD_26583 | JGI IMG/M metagenome (IMG submission 26583) | reverse complement strand
ACTCCTAATTTGCATAACTATATAATGAAACATATCATGCCAAATCTTCAGTTAAATACAAATGATAGCCTTCATAATAGTAACTATGATCTATACCTTTCATATAAACACCACGGTCTTCTATTTTATCAGTGAGAGATTTTTTGATAAGTTCTTTTATTTCAACATCTCTTATTGGACTACGTTCCATAGCAAGTAAATAGTCTTCTTTATCAATTTTATTCCAATCTACTACTTTTTTTAATTCTTTTTTTAGGATTAAATCTAACCAAATTCTAGTACTTCGACCATTTCCTTCTCTAAAAGGATGAGCTATATTCATTTCAACATATTTTTCGATTATTTCATCNAGTGTATTTTGAGGCATTTTATCAATATTTTCTAAAGCAGGATTTAAATACATGACTGGAGTAAATCTAAAATTACCTTTCGCTATGTTTTCATCTCTTGTTTTTCCAGCAAAATCATATATTTCATCGAACAAAAACTTATGAATATATTTGAGCGTTTCAAAAGTTCCTGTTTCTAATGTTTCAAGTATTTTCCTGTCAAACAATTCTAGTGCTTTTTTCTTTGTTATTTTTTCTTCCATATTAGCAAGTTCAGTTGAATTATCAATGTTTAACTTGTTTTTTAACATAATATCACCTACATATATTATATCAAATTTAGTTAGAAAAATATATATGTTTTATCTTTTTATAGTCATTAAAAAATTCCTTAACTGCAAATTTTTAATTTTATGAATTTCCCAAATAAAACTAGACTTTTTTCATTATTTTTATATTATTTGTCTTAGAATTCAATTTACAATCTATAACACCATCTAAATTAAAGTAAATAATATCTCTTGCTACTTCACTATCTACATCTTTTTGAACTAGTGCAATTTTTACACAAGTTCAAATTTCATTCAATTTTCCTATTTTTTATACGTTATATAATTTATGTGCTTTTTAATATTACAATTTATGATGATTGGTTAGGATAATTATTGCCATTTGATATTTTTGTTAACTCGTTAAAATCAATATCATAAAAGTTTAATATTTTTTTAGCTATTTTTTCTTTTTCCTCTATATTCAAATCTTTTTCTAATTCTTTTAATTCATCTAAGCAATTTTGAATTTTTTTGTAATCTTTGCTATTTTTGATTTCATTAACGTTTTTTTCAAAAGGAGCACTGTATTTTTTAATAATATTTTCTGTTTTTTCTTTGTCTAAAACTAAACCAATACTTATAAAAGCAAAAAAAACATTTTCTAATTCAAATTTTACAAATTTTGATTTAGTTATACTTTCAAGTATATACAGAAGAAATACCTTTATAAAATAAATATTAATTTTATATAAAGGTATCAATACATTTTGGTCATTATTATTTTTCATGTTTTTAACTACACTTACCATTAAACTACTATGAACAAATAGACATAATTTTTTGTAAGTTTCATTTATCGTTCTTTTTATATCTGCTTTATTAATCTCAGAAAAAATTTCTAACTCCATCGTTTTGATAATCTTTATTGAATTATTAATTATAGTTTGCGGTTTCGTTTTATTTCTAGATTCATCATTTAATATTAACTTCTTAAACTCTTTATAAGTTTCTTCATCATTAGAAATAACTAGTGCTGTTAAAATATTTTCAAATGCAGTTCTACATAAAATTGCAGAATCAACAACAGATCCTTTATTTATAAGTTTAAGACTATTCTGTATAGTTTCGTATGATTGTAAAAACAAGTTTATTGAATCAGAAGAATAATCAACATATTTATTTTTGTTAATTATTTTTAATTGTCTTTTTAAATCATAATCTAACGGTATTATAAATTGCTTTTTTATACTAGATAATACCTCTTCTTTACTTAATGTAAACACCATTTAAACCACCCTACAAAAATTATAGCACATTATGTTAATAAATTGTATTTTAAAGAAGTTAATATTTTTTGTTTTTCTTTACTAACAGTTCCTTGTGAAATATTTAATAATTTTGAAACATCTAATTGATTCTTCTTTTCACAATCTATGCCAAATAAAGATTTAATAATAAACTGTTCTACTTTATTTAATTTATCATTTAAGTTTTGTTTAAGTGATTCTAGCATCTCATTTTTAATTAAATTCTCTAATATATCACTATCATAAGATTTGATAGTTTCAATTAATTCAATATTATCATAAATATAGTCATTTAAGTAAATATAATTATATTGATTTTTTCTAAGATAATATAGCATTTCATTTTTAATACAACAAAAGGCATAAGTTGAAAATCTTATACCTTTTTTATCATCAAAACTTTTTATTGATTTCAATAAGCCTATTGCTCCTTCATGAATTAAGTCTTCACGATCATTTTTATTGTAATCCAATTTTTGTAAGATATGATACACTAAGTTTAAATTATCAAAAAATAATTCATTACAATCTTTTTTCATCTGAATATAACAATTCCTTTTTTAACATTTTTTTATTCAACTACAAACCTCCTTATATAGATTCAACAACTACAGGATCAATACTAATTAATTTCAAGTTATATTTATCAATCAATATTTTTTTAGTTTGTTCAAACATTAATTGTTTTTCTTGTTCCGTTATTACTATTTCATCAGTAGTAGATCGATATAACTGTTCTAAATTTTCAATACTTTCTTTAAAATACTTATTATATAAATATATTTCATGAGCTAGAGCTTCTGCACCTTTTGCAATAAAAAACACTTTACTTTCTTTTTCATAACCATTCACCATAATCACCTCTANATNAATTATATCGGGCTATTTAAAAAAAGTCAGTGCCTAAATAAAAAGAATTGGCAATGAAGAACTACAATTGTCCAACCTAACCAATTCAATAAATAGTATATCATAATTTTTCNTTTTCGTTAGTTTAAATTGTAATTTGAAATCTAAACATTCCCCCCAAAAAGGATAAAACGCTTTTAAACCTTTTTTCGTGTCAAAATAATTCCTATTATTCCACCTATAAGAATAAAAGGGGCTACTCTAACAAACAGCCATTCAAGTGCGTGTAAAATTGTTCCTGCAACGGCAGTTTCAGGATTACTAAAATTCCAATCTAAATAAGAACTATTTAATGCTATTAAGAATACTGAAATTATTACTATCACAGCACACAATAAGATAAATAACCAATGAAATATTATCCGTCTTGAAATTTTTCTTTGTGAGAGTTGTAGGTTAATAACCTCCAACTTTTCTGAAATTGCTTTTACATCATCAACTTCAGACTCAGAAATGGTTTCTCCAAGTAAAGTGCTTACAGGAACTTCAAGTACCTCTGATATAGAGATTAACATTTCCGAATCAGGAACTGACAATCCTTGCTCCCACTTAGAAATTGTTTGTCTTACCACATTCAACTTGATGGCAAGTTCTTCTTGCGAAAGTCCTTTTAGTTTTCTGCTTGCTTTAATGTTTTCTTTTAACATTTTTTATACCTTCCTTCTTTAAAACTATTATATGATTAATAAGCCGTTGCTACAAGCAATGCATATTAACATTCAAAATTCATAGTCAGAAAATACTATTAGATATACTAACTAAAGCACCACAAATTACCATTTATCTGTTTAATACATTATAACATAATTCAATAAATATTTTACTTGCTATATTTTATTGTAAAAATAGAAACAACATCTATTTTTAGAATCAACAGTTATATTACCATTGTTTTATTTAATAATTATTTTGAAAGTGCAAGTCCAATTCAACACTATCCCTTGATGAATTCTTGCCTCCATAAAATCTTTCAAAAATATGTAGTAGATCCTTCTTATCGATTCCAGTCCACTTTCATAACAAAAATCCGGTTAAAAGAAATTACCATATCCCAAATATAACCATTACTTTCATCTAAGTTCTTTAAAACTTCTTCTAATCCTATATCTCCTTTTTTACCCCATAAATAACTAATATCATTATCATAATTGTTTGTTTCTACTTTAAACTGTTTAGATATATAATCATAATAACTAGAATCATCATTCACACTATGACCATCTGCACCTTCTTTTTTTGAAGCATATTTTCCCCAACTACTAACGCCATCTTTAACACTTTTACAATTTTGATATCTTACTCTTACAATAACATTACTCATCTAAAAGTCTCTTTTCTAACCTTCGTTGTCTTAATCTTTTTATAACTTCTTCACGAGCAACTTCTGTTATTGGATGTTCATTAATGTGAGATTTAAGTTCTTCTCTTTTTTGTGGAATACCAAAATATTTTAGTGTCATATCATTTTGTAAAAGAATTGTTTCTGTAATCAAATCAATTGCATTTAAACGAGTATGAATCTTATTAATTGGAACTACAATTGCTTCAGATACTGAATCTCCAATTAGTTCTCTTAAAGCCACTTCACCATCGATAACATTGTTAATACCCTTATTGCTATCAATAAGCATTGTTAAATATTTTGATACACTTAAATCATTTTTTTCAGCCATTTGTTTTAACCATTTTCTTTTCCTTTCATCAATTCTTATAGTTAAATTTTGATTACTAATATCACTCACCTCCAACTATTAAATCAATATTTTCATATATATAATTTTTTAATAATTCTTCTATTAATGATTGTATGGTTTTATTATTTTTATTTATAATTTTTGCTAAAGCATTGTAGGTTTTAGGTTCTACTTTTACCTTTAAAATTTTTAAATTGTTATTATTCATAGGTACCTCCTTTCTTTAAAATGGCAATTATTTCTTTATCGAGTTGAAACAGGATAAGTCCTGCACTCACACAACTAACCAGAGGTTAGTTTGACCTTATTTCATAATGATTTTTAGATTGTCTATTGCAAGGCAAACAAAAAAACGCACTATATTTGTAATGCGTCTTCTCCTTTAATTTTCGTTATTTGTATTGCATTTTCCTTGCGTATTTGGACCTATTTTAATTAGAAAAACCTAAATTTCTTTTACCACCAAGTGCCATTACTAACCTTTTTTGTAATGCCTGACGTCCAAATTGTTCTTCTAAATTAAGTATGCTTTCCTTGTAAACATTATAAGCCAAATCATATTTTTTTTGTTCAATTGCTCTTACACACACAACAATAACATTATGATAAATTCCATTGTATATATCATTACTATTTGGTTGCTTATTTATCTCTGTTACTACCATTGGTGCTGTTTTATAATAATGTTCTATATCTTCTTGTGAGACAAAATTATCTCTAAACCATCTTAAAATTTGAAGTTCATAACAATTATCATTAAATTTACTTAAGTGATGTTGTATACAAGCAGATGTTAGGTAACAAGTAGTGTCAGTTGATGACCTTTCGGATTTGTCTTCGTTATGAGAATCTATTCTACCAGTTCCAGTATTTGTATCATAGTTTACTGAATCTCTTGTATGTTTTCCAGGACTTCTTTCATCACCATCATATATATCAATTCTAACTTTATCACCACTACCGTTTACTCTAATTAGTCCCCCATCTTTTGTTTCAAAACCTTTTCTATCTGAATTATACGGCATATTCATCATTCCTCTCTTTAATCAATTTTTCTAATAATATTTGAAGTTGCAATGACCATTCATAAGCTTCTTCAGCATAGCAACCATCTTGTGGCAAATATTTACTATCTAGTTCAAATAGTTTTTGTCTTATTTCAATAAATTCATTCCAATTTATCAAACTCAAGTCTTCTGTATTAGCATAATTGACTATCCATGTCATTACCTTTTCTAATATTGCTTTAAATTCGCCATGTGATTCTTCATACAGATTAAAGCCAGTTGAAGCGATTAACGGTGTAACTAAACGTTGGAACATATAATCGATATTCTTCTTTGTCGGAATTGGTTCATAAGTAATGCTCAATTCTCTTTTTTCAGGTAGTTTATTCATAAAATTCTCCTTTCAATAAATAAAATATGAAAAAAATGGCAAATTATTATCACCATTTCTACTTTATGTTTAATAAATATGTATATGGCGATATTAACTTTCACTTCGCACTTCATACTTCATACTTCAATATCTATATTACCAAAAATTTACAAAATAAGCAACTACTTTAAAACCAGTAATTACTTTTGAAATATATTAATAGGATCTATTTTTTTATTTAAAGTTTCACGTATAATACTGATTAGTAAATGAGACAAAGTTGAAACTTATCAAATTTACTATATAATATGTGTTACTTATTTTTAATAAGTAATAATTTGCGATTGAGTTTAGACAAATTATATCAGGGGTTTTAGATCCTTTCGTATGACAGTCTAGCTCTTTCTTTTTATTTTTCTAGTTTTAGAATGTGAGGAGTTACTTTGGTATGTCCTATATAACAAGCGTGATGAGAAAATATGAAGTCAAAAGAGTCCAATCGCAGGAAAGGATGTATGTTTTATGACTAGTATTTTAGCTATTGATGTAGCTAAGGGTAAAAGTATGGTTTCTTTAATTACTAATTGTGGTGAAGTTTTAATTGAACCTTATGAGATTTATCATTCAAAGTTTGATTTTGATTACCTTAATCAAACTATTTCTAAATTAAATTTAGATAATATTTCTGTAATTATGGAATCTACTGGTATTTACCATAGACCTGTCGAAAGATATTTTTTAGAGAATAATTACAAAGTTTATACGATCAATGCTTTATATTCTAAAATGTATAAAAGAAATTTGAGGAAAACTAAAACGGATAAACTTGATTGTTTATCTCTTTCCGAATTGTTTTTTACTACCGACTTTAAACAATATTTAAAACCAGATGATTTATATTTAAATATGAATGCTTTATCTAGGCAGTATTTTGCTTTATCCGAATTATCTACTAATCTTAAAAATAGATACAAAAATCTTGTTTACTTATGTTTTCCTGAATACGAATTATTGTTTAAAAACCAGATGATTTATAGCGATATTGCTCTTGAATTTATAAGTAAATTCCCTCATTCGGAAATTATTTCAAATACTAGAATTGATTGTTTACAATTTTTTTTTAAAAATAATCATTTTAGATGTTGGAAATCTAAAGCTATTAAGATAAAGGAACAAGCAATATTGTCTTATCCTTCAGTTTCTAAAGATGATGAAATGGTTTCTAATTTATCTCAAGTCGTCATGTTAATTAAATCTTATGAAAACGAGATTAATTCTTTGAAAACTAAGCTGATTAATTATGGAAAACAATCTAAATATTTTAATCAAATTAATTCTATATTTGGTATTGGTGATTTTACTGCTTCATTAATAATAGCTGAATTAGGTGATATAAACAGATTCAACAATATTAAAGAGTTAACTACTTATTGTGGCTTAGATCCATCTATTAAGCAATCTGGTAAGTCAATTAATATTAAGGGGCCTATATCCAAATCCGGTAACAAATATATGAGAAAAATACTTTTTGTTTCTATTCCTACATAAATATAAGTATCATTTTGATCGTATTCAAAAACAGAATATCCTATTATTTCATTACCGTTGTTTAAATGAATTTTAACTTTCATTCCGTTAGTTTTAAAGGCATTATCAAAAGTAAGATCTAATTTATCTTTTATAGTACCGTTAATAAAATATAATTTCCTCTTTTCTATTACAAAAAACTACTATTATTTTTATAGTAGTTATATTATTTGATTTCAATAAATCTAGTTGTTTCTTCCAAAGTTAATGTTGATCCTTCGATGGCATTACTGTCATAAGTGAACTCAATAACAAACTCTTCTTTTAATCTTTCAAGTTCCCCACTCGTAAAAGGTCGCAATGAATTTAGTTTTATTTGAAGTTTTTCAATTTCTTCTAGTTTTTTATTCATAAGAGCACCTTCTTCCTATAAATAATTATACTATATTTATTGAAAAACTGCTATATTTTGTTTTTTAAATTGTATATTAGCTTAATTATTAAATTCTATATCCTTTATTACTATTTTTTTATTAACCTTTTCTACTACTATATATTTAACAAACTGTTCTAAAAAAGTTCTTCTTTCTAAATTAGTTAGTTTTGTCCAATTCTTTTTAACATTAGTCATTTCTTTTTTTATATCTTCTATTGTATATTTATCTTTTTTATCTTCTTCTTTATATTTTTCTAATTCAGTATTTAATAAATTCCTTTTTTCTTCTAGTTTTTCTAAAACTAAACGATACTCATCAAATTCAATTGATCCTTTAATAAATTGATCTCTAACTTCATCTTTCTTATTATATAGTTTCTCGATTTCTTTTTCGATATTACTAGCCAATTTTTTATTTTCATCTTTTTTAACTTCATTTAATATTATACTTTCATCTGGCATAAAATTTTTAATTTTCTTCAACAAACCAACAAAGGCATCTTCTATTTTACTATGTGAGAAACCAGGTTCTGTACAAGTTCCATTTAATCTATTATTACAAGCATAAGTTATATAAGTAACTCCATTCTTTTTCTGTTGTCTAGCGTGCATTGATCCGTCACAGGCAGCACATTTCATTACCCGGTAATAGTAAGTATTTTCACTAGGATATTTTTTAGATTTGAATTGTCCTCTTTTTTTCATTGTTTCCTGGGCTAATTCGAATTTTTCTTCATCTACGATTGGTTCAACATCAACACCATCAGTTTCAAAAGCACGATGTCTTATTTTTTTATTAACTCCATATCTAACCCTTCCTATATATAAAGGATTAGTTAATATAGATCTAATGGTTGATTGACTCCATTTTCCACCACGTTTCGTTTGAACATTTTCGTCGTTCATTATTTTACATATTCCAAGCATTGAAGTTCCTTTTATATATTCATCATATATTCTATTAACTACTACTCTTTCAATTTCATTTACTTTGAGTATTCCCTCTCCTACTATATAGTCATATCCATAGACCCCATTAGTATTAGTATAGTTACCTTCCTTTGTTTTTTGCTCATAACCAAATGACACTCTTTCCGCTAGGTTTTCTCTTTCAAACTCAGCAAATGTTCCCAATATTTTAACAAACATTCTCCCTACTGCATTACTAGTATCTAGTTTTTCCGTATGAGAATTAACCGAACAATCATATTTTTCAAATAAATTAATCAATTCCATTAAATTTAATAATGATCTCGTTAGTCAATCTAACTTATAAACTAAGACATTTTCAATTTTTTTAGTTTTAACATCATTGATTAGTCTAGTAATTTCCGGTCTATCTACAATATTCTTTCCACTTATACCATCATCAATATAAAAGTCATAAATATCCCAGTCATGGACTTCGGCATATTTAGTTAGTTTATCTTTTTGAGCATTAATTGAAAATCCTTCCCTGGCTTGTTCTTCAGTAGAAACCCTAATATAAATCCCCGTTGGCATTTTTAACATAAATTTTTCCTCCTATTTAATTTTTCAAATAGGACTCCTTTAAAATTCTAGGAACACTAGTACTAAGAAAAAATTTCATCATCTTAATTTGTAATTTTCTACTTATCAATTTTTCTATATCCATAATCATCATCCTCACAGTCTAATAAATTATAGATATGAGTCCAAAAATTATTCCAAAATTGATGTTCTTTTTTCACTACTTTTAAAAAGGCAAATTTTTCTCAAAATCGTGTTTTCCCTTATTTTACGTTACTTTTTTATTGCATTCTTACGGTACGACATTATTAGTATTAACTAGCCAAATCTTTCTAGGACTATCTATTCTTAAATAATCTTCGTATATTGATGTATATTTTAAAACCTCCTCATGTTTTACTAATTCTTTGGCTATCATAGCCATATCATAAGCACTTGTATAGTGATTTGCAGCATCAAGACCATGAACATTTTTAAAATTGGTATTTTTAAGACCTAATTCTTTGGCTCTTTTATTCATCATCGCTACAAAATTAGCTTCTGTCCCATAAATTTGTTCTGCCAGAGCCACTGATGCGTCGTTACCACTAGCTACAGCAATTCCTTTGAACAAATCACGAACATTCATTTTTTCGCCTGTTTCAAGTAAAATTTGACTTCCACCCATACTAGAAGCATTTTCGCTAACTGTTACAACATCATCCCAACCAATAACATTTCTTTCAATATTCTCAATAATTAATAACATAGTCATTATTTTGGTCATTGATGCCGGAGCCAGTTTTTCGTGGGGGTTTTTTTCAAAAATTATTTCTCCAGTGCTGGCCTCAAGTAAAATAGCACTACTTGACGATACAGCCAATCCTTCCTCAGCCCCTATTGAACTAAACGGAATTGTTAACATCATAAATATTATGAAAGTTGTTAATATTTTTCTCATAATCCACCTCAGTATAAATTTATGTTATTTTGTCACATTTAATGATTTTGTTTGCATTCATTTTTAAAAAGAGTTATAATTTTTATAGGTGATATAAATGAAATTTAGAAAGATATTGTATTTATTAATTATGATTGGTTTTATTTATGGCGGTTATAGATATATTAATTATAAAAATAGTACCACATACAAATTAAAAGATGTCGGTTATTCTAACGAGGAAATAAAGATTATTGATGAAAAGTTAGATAATAGCAAAGTTGATCACTTATTACAATCCGAATACAATAACAAAGTAGCACAAATNATTAATGCAAAATATTTTATTGAAGATAAATTAGAAGCATATCTTAATTATCAAAAGGAAAATAGCGAACATTCAACAGATGATGTTATTAGCATCGTTAATGCTGGAGCTGACAAAGATTTTTACACAGATGTCAAAAAAGCCGATACTTCAAAAGGTTATTTAATTTTAGTTAATAAATTTTATGAACTTGATAAAAACTTCACATTTGATGATATTGTTCCAATTAGCCTTCAACACGCTTATAGTGGTAGAAGCATTCGAAAAGAAGTTTTAGATAAATTTATTGATATGTGGCAAGATGCCCAAAAACTTGACTTATCCTTAATTGTTAGTTCTGGATATCGAGATTACAATTTACAAGAATCATTATATACTGATTATTCTAATATTTATGGACAAGAAGAAGCTGATACATTTTCTGCAAGACCTGGTTATTCTGAACATCAAACTGGTCTAGCTCTTGATATTGCAGCTTATGGTTCATCAATTGATGACTTCGAAAAAACAAAAGAATATGAGTGGCTAAAAGATAACGCCCATCATTATGGCTTCATTTTAAGATATCCTATAAACAAAACACATATTACTGGGTATGATTTCGAGCCTTGGCACTACCGCTATGTAGGCAAGGAAGTTGCTAAAGAAATTTATGAATTAGATATTACTTTCGATGAATACTATGAATTATTTATAAAATAGGACACGTCCTATTTTTT
>JGI24709J26583_10004009_pt1 | contig 11311 bp, 8 predicted proteins | sample BioPla2DNA1_FD_26583 | JGI IMG/M metagenome (IMG submission 26583) | reverse complement strand
TTGGCCAAATCAATATTGAAGACTCAACCGTTCAGGTGATTGGATATTGGGATATGAATGAAACCTGGTCAGCATCAAGAATACATGAATCAGGATGGGTCATTTATAGTATTGAAACAAAGAAGGTTGTGGCTGAGGGAACAACTCAGATTAATGAACGGATAATCGAAATACTGTAAACTATATTAATATTAATCAGGACTTAAGTTTCACGCATAACCAAACCTAAATGAAGTGTCAAATTTTTGTTTTCCTTACAGCACTTTTTATTTGCTCACAGGAGGCTACAACACAATCAAAATTTTCGATAACACCGGGAGCATTTTATAACGGGACCTTCTTTATGGAAGACGTAGGAGGCTTTGGAGCAATGCTGGGAGTGGACTATAGACCTTATGAGTATTTTAGTGTTGGTATTAGAACCAGGTATGGGTACTATACTTTTGATGACGGCACAAGCTGGAGTACAGATAAGGACGGATACCCAATACCCCCGAAAAGGGATTATGCAAGACTTGAATACAAATTAACCAGTCCGCAGATAGGCCTTGTACCTAAACTGTACTTAGCTCTTAATACTCTTTCAGATGACCCGTTCTATCTGTTTCTCGAAAATGAATTATCATTTGGCTGGATGTCCGGAGATTTCAAGTACAATGGAAAACCCAATGTAAAAAGAAGCTTTACTGAACCCATCTTAAGCTATAATGTAGCCTTAGGTTTGGAATTCAAATGGAATAAAGAAACGAATGATAATTCAGTCGGAGCTTCTATTGGATATTCAACACTAAACTTCAGAAACAAAATCAGGGAGCATCAGCCTGATGGTTATATAGGGAGAATACCTAACCAGGATGTAATACTTATGGTAAACCTCTTCCTTAGAATTCCCCTTAGGTAAATGAATAATTAAAGTAAGAATATAGAACTTAATCAAGCAAATCCGGAGATCAAACGCTGACGCTATTGCTTTCGGATGTTCCCGACAACTGAATAAAGAGTTCTTTGCCCCTGTATCTGAAAAACGATACTCCATGTTTTGTGGAAAGCCTCCATATAGCTCACAAAAATGGCTTACGCTTAGTGCTGAGGAGAACATTACGCCAGAAAACATACCGAGATCATGNNTGACNGGTCGNGGATTGCGAATCACCTCAAATAATGTGAGACAATCCACTTGTGCATTTACCCCTTTCAAGGTTGATATTAGTTCGGGCATCCCAACTGAAGAACATGGTAATAGTACCTTTTCCCCACCTAGTTTGATCCATCGGTTTATCCTGAAGATTCCTTCTTCTGTGCTTCCTTCAAACTCCGGATCTATATATAGTCCAATTCCTTTAAGGGCATGGGATGCTGACGGAGTTAACGCAAGCAGGCGTTTGTCAAGTACAGCCCTCAGGTCAATTTTATGATGCGCCAGGTATCTAAAAAAGTGCTCAACGGCATTGCGCCCAGGAAACAGAATGCTGTCGCAATTAAAGATATTGGCAGGTTCAGCGCTATAGTCAGCCCTTATGCTTACCAAGGGTGCATGAACCAATGCCCCATCTGTGTTTTTCCAGGCTGGTAATCGGGAACCAGTATACAACCACCTTCTGACTGTACGACCAGCCCTGGATGCCGCGGTCTGCCCCACAATCATTATCGATGGAGATGGCAACAACTCATTACTCTCTGAGAGCGAAGATAGTGTGTAGCGTCTTGTATCAGAATCACTAAAGGACACCCTATGACAAACTGCCACTGGAGTGTTGCCATCATAACCTTTCTTTATAAATAGTTGGGCCAACTCCTTCTGATTGGAGGCTCCCATGAAAACAACCAGGGTATCGGCCAAAGGAACATCCAACTTGTCAGGGTCATGCCCAGACAAAAAGGCAACAGATGACGACAGTCCCCTGGAAGTTAGGGGTACAAGGGCTTCCGCTGCAGCTGCAACAGCACTGCTAATACCCGGTATTATTTCGGCCTCTACCCCTTCTCTTGTAATATGGTCATATTCCTCCATACCCCGACCAAAGATCAAAGGGTCCCCCCCCTTAAGACGAACCACATTATGNCCGGTCTTTGCAGCTTCAACCAACATACGGTTGATCTCTGTCTGGGGATAGGTATGCCTGTTGCTACGCTTGCCAACATAGACCTTCTCGGCANTGAACCTATCCAGATAAGATGCATCCAAGAGATCATCGTAGAATATAATATCAGCAATGTTTAGTGCATTATAGGCCTTAACTGTGAGCAACTCAGGATTGCCGGGTCCAAACCCGGCAATCGTTACTTTGCCCTTAGTAATGTTATTTTGTGAAGACATGGGTTTGAGATTAGGAGGTTAATTATCCAGAAATCCTTCTGATAGTATCCTGGCAATCTTGTCACGCCATCTGACTGATTTTTTCACATCAAGACCATCGGAACTGACGGCTACAGACATATTTCCATCGAAATAAATAGCAGGGGAAATAAAGTCTCCGGCTCCAGGGTCACTGGCCACACTTACAAGGCAGGCACATTGCCGGGCGTCCTCGGCAATGGCCAGATTCAATGCCTTGTTGTCTGTGGCAGCAATCACCATAAAGAAGCCAGCCAGATCACCGCGTTGATATTCCCTTTCTATAAGGTTGATCCAGCTTCGGTTTCTGATATCATCACGTATAGACGGAGCCAACACCCAAAGTTCACGCGTATAAAGCTCCAGGGTCTCTATCTTGCGGAGAGCTACACGGCCTCCCCCAATAATCAGGACCTTCTTGCCGGCCAGATTTATCCCTATCGGAAGGTATTGCATAATAGTATCAGTAAACNGTGACAGATTGACTTGGACTTACTATTCCGGTACGCACAGTAAAATCACCAAAGCGCTCTCCGGGCTGTCTTTCATTGGCATATCGGGACAACAGCACAGACAACTCTTTTAGGATGCCTTCCTCGTCAAGCATCTCCTTGTAAAGGGTATTGAGACGATCTCCAGAAAAGCCTGCGCCAAGATATAGGTTGTAACGTCCAATAGCACGACCAACAAGACCTATCTCACCNAGGAAGGGACGTCCGCAACCATTGGGGCATCCTGTCATTCTGATCAGAATATCTTCAGAGGTAAGGTCGAGCTCCTTAAGAATGGACTCAATCTTTGTGTTTAGTTCAGGCAGATATCGTTCTGCCTCAGCAAAAGCGAGCGAACACGTATTAAGCGCCACACAGGCAATAGCATTTTTCCTGATACCAGATACTCCTTCTCCATAAGATACATTGTATTTAGCAAGTATATTCTCTACATGAGNCTTGAGGTTTTCCTCTATCCTTCCAAGCACCAGTCCCTGATTACCGGTAAGTCTGAAATCGCAAACCTTGATCCGGGCTAGGTCTCTCAGGGCTGTTTTAAGCTGCACTTTTGAGGTTCCCTTACCCTTCCGTGCTCAACAAAGAGTCCGAGAAACCATTTGCCATCACTGCTCTTCTTCCAGCCTAGCACATCACCATTCTGGGTAAATTCATAGGGTCGGACATCTTCAAACCTGATGCCGCTTCTCTGCTCGATTATTTCTTTTACAACATTAGTGCCAAGTCGGTCGATGGTGTACTTAAACCGGGCCAGTTTACGGTTCTCCCTGTTACCATAATCCCTTTGCAACTTTACTATTTCCTCTACTACCTTTAATATATTCTCCTTATCTACATAGCCTATCAGGTCGGCAAGCCTGGGGTAGGTTTCCTCCATGCCGAAAGTCATACCCATACCTCCTCCTATGGCAACGTTAAATCCCAGAAGTTTATCACCCTCTCCTATTGCTATAAGTCCCAGGTCATTTGCAAAAACATCAGTGTCATTATAAGGTGGTATTGCAAGGGCTATCTTGAACTTCCTTGGCAGGTAGGTCTTACCCAATATGGGTTCTTCATCAGTTTGACCGTCTGTCAGAAGTTTGTTATCCAACCAAATCTCATGATATGCTGTGCTTTTGGGAAGCAAGTGGTCACTGATCTGTTTTGCAAAGGCTGCCACTTCCCTGACGAGGGGCGATAGCCCCTCGTTGGAGGTCGCCATCACATTCCTGTTGACATCCCCGCATGCTGCAATGGTGTCAATAAGGGTTGAGTTTATTTTCTGCATTGTCGCCTTCAGATTTTTCTTGAGCACACCGTGCCATTGAAAAGCCTGACGCGTAGTAAGTTTTAGGGTTCCATTGCCATATTCGTCAGCCAGTCTGTCAAAGACAAGCCACTGGTCGGCTGTGGCAATCCCGGCAGGGGTGCGGGATCTGATCATAAACTGAAACAAAGGTTCCAGTTTTTGCTTTTTACGCTCAGCCTCAAGGTCCCTGTCAAATTGCTGGTAGCTTCCATGAAACTTAATAAGTTGNGTATCATCCGCTGAAATGGCACCTGTGGCTTCATCCTTAAGACCTTCAGCTATGGTACCACGCAGGTAGTTACTTTTAATCTTGATCTGTTCAACGGGTGACGGAGCCCATTCTATGGGTTTGGGAATATTGCTCATATTGCTAATTCTCTTAATAGTTAATACACATCCTCCTGATAGCGTCTTTCCTTTCTTAGTTTATTGAAATACTCAAGGCTCTGCTCGGGTGACATACCACCTTCTGCCTGCAAAATGGACAGGAAGGTATTTCTAACATCAACCGCCATGGTCTTCATATCACCACAGACGTAGAATCGTCCACCCTCAGAAATCCATTTGTACAGTTCACCGGCATTCTGTTTCATCTTGTGCTGTACATAAATCTTCTGCTCCTGGTCACGTGAGAAGGCTACATCCAGGCGGGTCAGCAGACCGGAGTTCCTGTATTTGAGCCATTCAGTCTGGTACAGGAAGTCAGTTGTAAAATGCCTGTCTCCAAATATCAGCCAGTTTCTGCCCTTATGCCCAAGTGCAGCTCTCTGCTGCAGGAACCCTCTGTATGGAGCTATTCCTGTACCTGCACCCACCATTATCACCGAGGTATTANCATCTTCCGGCAGACGAAACTGGTTGTTGGATCTGATCTTGACTTTGAGTCTTTGGCCGACATCAACCCGATCAGCTAGAAAGGTTGAGCACACTCCGTTTCTTCTCCTACCCTCTTTCTCATATCGTACGGCACCAACAGTGATATGAATCTCATTACCAACCTCCTCAGGACTTGAGGCAATAGAGTATGCACGAGGTGCCAGACGTCTCAGAGTTGATACAAGATCCACAGCCTTGAGTTCGGCCGGATATTTCTGAAGGAGATCAAGTACATCAGTTCCTGCCAGGAAGGCGCTCAACTGCTCNGGATCCTCAAGCAGACGATTAAAGGTCTCATTCTGCAAGAAGGTAGAGTATTTCTTTACAACTGGAGCAGTCAGAACTGTCAATTCTGAATGATACTGTAAAGCTTCCTTCAGACTCATTCTGGCTCCATCGATATCAACCAGTTCTCTGCCATCCAGCCCAACCGTATCAAGCACTGCTGCTACAAGTGATGGGTCATTTTCTGTAAAGACTTCAATTGCATCCCCCGGTTGATATTTAAGTGCCGGGTGTTCAGCAACCAGTTCGATATGCCAGGTCTCCTTATCAGCACCACGTCCGTTAAGCTGAATCTTTTCAATAATTTCAACTTCTACAGGACCATCTTGTATGTCAACTTCGACATCCTTAGCAGCTGCAGGTCTTGAAGACTGAGCAGACTGTGCTGCATTAACAGTAGCAAATTGTCCAACAACCTCGGGAATAAGTCCCGAAAGCCTGGTATTAAAGTCGGTGTCAAGTTCAACGACATCACGCAGCGGACTAGCACCAAGCTTTTTCAGGAACTCAAAAAAGTCATGCCCTGTCTTGCAGAAATGCTTATAGGTACTGTCACCTAAGGCAATAACTAAGTATCTGATATTTTCTGCCGAAAAACCCCTACCCGACTTAAGCTTTTCATAGAGCTCCTGAGCCGCGAGTGGCGGCTCACCCTCACCATGGGTGGAAACAATTACCAGCAACTGNTCTTCATCTTTTAGCGACCTTGGATTGTAATCTTCCATGTTCCTGACCTTGGCTTCAAGCCCCAGGCGCTGGGCTTCCTTTCTGGCTATTTGGGCAATCTTTTCTGAGTTGCCCGAATGAGAGCCAAACAAAATAGTCAGGCTTTGTGGAGAACTAACCNCTCCGGAAGACTCCTCCTCAAGATGCGTGAGCACCTTGGGTTCGATAACTGGATTGGCATAGGACGCATGAACTGCCGGGGCAAAATCTATGGCAGCAGAAATATAGCCTCCGAGCCACAGCAACTGTTCGCGATTCATCTTTGAAAGCACTCGCTGTAGTTCTATGCGCTCCTCGGGTTTAAACAACTGATTATCTGACATAAGAAACATTTTGTTTGATTGTGATAAATAAGAAGGCAGTAAGNAAAGGACTTGAAAACCGCAAATGTGATGATCAGTACAACTTCCCTTACTGCCTTATTGTGCTCACTGAGTTATAACAAAGATGCCTATCAGATCTCGAAGGCACTCAAATAGCGCTCACCAGTATCAGGAAGAACAACTACAACAAGTTTTCCTTTGTTTTCGGGGCGGTTTGCAACTTCAATTGCTGCTTTTAGAGCTGCACCGGAAGAGAANCCGCATAGGATACCTTCCTGAGTTGCTGCAAGGTTGGCTGTATTGATAGCATCATCATTACTAACCTTGACAACTTCGTCATACACAGATGTATTAAGTACGTCGGGTACAAAACCTGCACCGATACCCTGAATCCTGTGAGGACCGGGCTGACCACCCGATAGAACAGGGCTTGCTTCAGGTTCAACAGCAATTATCTTAACACCTGGCTTCTTAGCCTTCAACACTTCACCCACGCCGGTGATAGTTCCACCCGTACCAATACCTGATACAACAATATCAACCTTACCATCAGTATCTTCCCAGATTTCAAGAGCAGTTGTCTTGCGGTGTACTTCAGGATTAGCAGCATTTTTAAACTGTTGCGGGATAAATGAATTGGGGTTGGCAGCAGCCAGTTCAACAGCCTTTGCAATAGCACCCTTCATACCTTCTGCAGCAGGAGTAAGAACTAATTCGGCACCAAACTTCTTAAGCAGTTTGCGACGTTCCACGCTCATGCTTTCGGGCATTGTAAGGATAACCTTGTATCCCTTTACGGCAGCAACGAATGCAAGACCTACTCCGGTATTACCGCTGGTTGGTTCGATAATCACAGAATCCTTCTTAAGAATACCCTTACGTTCTGCATCCTCAATCATGCTAAGGGCGATACGGTCCTTAACTGAACCGGCAGGGTTGAAGAATTCAAGTTTTGCTACTACCTCGGCTGAAGCACCATTAGTAAGCTTATTTATTTTTACAAGAGGTGTTCTACCTATTAGTTCTGTAACGTTTTGTGCAATTTTTGTCATGGCTTTTTATTTTAGATGTAATACATTAGTTTATCAGCACTTTCATAGTATTTCTTGTGTATATCCTGCAAGGTTATACTTTCCATTTGTTTCCTGAACTCGACTATAGTGTCTGCCAGGATTTCATCAATCACCTGTCCGGTCAGTTCTAAACTTTTTGAATTTGGCTTACCAGATATACCTTCCAGAGCTTCTATAATCTGGGCCAGAGAAACATTCCGTGGGTCGCGCGTCAGTCGGTAACCCCCTCCTGCTCCCCTCTTGACCTCAAGGATACCATGCTTCTTCAGCGTAACGGCAATGCCTTCAAGGAATTTGTGAGGGATTTCGCAGGATATTGCTGCCCTTTGGATGTCTGTATACTCCTCAGTATCCACATCCAAAAACAGCAGAAACTGTAATCCGTATTTTACTTTGTTTGAAAAGCGAAGCATTTTAATATGATTTTGTTTTGCAAATATAACGGGGCTTTTGAAAGATAGTTTATTAATATCAACGCTTTTTCATATTGCTTTGATATGATTTGCAACTCTTTTACGAGGTACGAATACGTATAAACCGCACATAATGCGGCTTTCACGGGTTAGCTCCTGTTGCAATTTTAATTCCTATATTGCATATATGATTAATAAAAATAAGACCAAAATGATCAAAAGGCAATACCCGGCGTAAGGAGAAAGCAATTGGAAAATCATATTCCTCAGTGAAGTGCTAATAATAAAAAAGAGGCATCCCGCTTGGGATGCCCCTTATCTATCTTCTATCCGGAATTGCAAATTATACAGTCATCCTTTTCAAAATCACTCGCAGGAGCTTTTTCCCAACGAGGACTGATAAGTTTAGTTCAAATCCGGATCTATTTATTCTATATCATATACTTATTGAATAGGCTGTCCTTCACCCACTCTGTAATAATCAAAGTCAACATATCCGCCGGCTTCCTTTGTTGCAAAGTTGAACAACCCAAAGCGGTATCCCATAAAGTGGGGCATAGAATAACGCATTTGAAGGGTGTCTCCAAACTGAGTCCAGTCATTACCTTCAAGCTTGAAATAGAACAAGGCCTTGTCATTCCTTTCTGTAAAATCACAGTTGATTTTGAAAGCCACTTTATCTCCGGCAAATGGCATATAGTCAATCAACACAGGCTCATCTCTTTCGCTGCGCATCATCACTATAGACTTCTGACCATCCTGCATCCTTACACCGATAAAGCCATAGATCCTTTGGAAAGCGACTAATCCTGCATAGTCTCCATCCTTCATTCCGGCAGTTTCAATTGTAATCTCAGCAGAACTGGTTGGACCAAAGGTGCGCTGAGTAAGTATGTTCTTTGATTCAGTAACATTTGCAACAACCCTGTCTGTTGTTAACCTGAAATAACCCGGACGGTCAGTAAGTGACCAAAAGTTATGATCAGGGTTGTGGTTCCATTGCCATGCAAGAGGCATTTCCCTGTCTCCTTCTTTCCTGTCAAATTCGTCAGATGCAACAATACCTGCGGCATTGATATTTGCAACCTTGATGTCGAGGGTGTCGGGTACTACTCCATCAACACCCAACACGGGCCATCCATTCTCCCATTTCATAGGAACAATGTAGGGCATACGACCAACTGCACCGTAATCCCTGAAAAGGTAAGCATACCAGTTTCCCTCAGGAGTATCGATAATACAACCTTGGGCAATGCCTCTGTCTTGCAGAACTACACGACCTTCATACGGACCGGTCAGGTTGTCTGAACGGTGCACCACAACAGTTCTCATACCTCCTTGTGGCCAGCAAATATTGAACAGATAGTATTTGCCGTCGTATTTATACATTTGAGAACCTTCGGCATGAAGCATAAGGTTTTCTGAGGCTACCTTTCCGGCATCGGGAACAATAACCTGGTTCAAACCATCAGCTTTGATACCTGACAGATCGCTCTCCAATTCAACAATCCTGATATCACCCCCACCAAAAATCAGATATACCTTATCATCTTCAAAGAAAAGGCTGTGGTCGTGACAACTTGGCTCAAATGAATGTTCTACCCATGGTTCGTTTTCAGGGTCAGTAGTAGTATAAATGTGAGTTTTTCCAGAAGTAGCCGAGAATGTACTAGCATAGAACACTCCGTTATGATACCTGATACTTGGTGCCCATGAACCTCTACCATAGCAGTTCTGACCATTTTCAAGGTTCATCATGTCATTGTCAACCAGTTTGTCGTATGCATAGCTAACCAGCTCCCAGTTTACCAGGTCCTTTGACTTCATAATAGGCAAACCCGGATTCATGTGCATAGTAGTACTTGCCATATAATAGACGTCGCCTGCCCTGACCATGGCTACGTCCGGAACGTCGGCAAAGATCACCGGATTAGTAGCATAAACCTCTGGCTGAGGCTCAGTATTAGTTTTACATCCGGCTAAGCAACAAAGCACGAAAACCCCAATAAAGACTTTTTTCATTTTCCTGAATTTTATTCAAATTAATAGATATATAACATATGTTAAATTTAGCTCCATTTCTGCAAAGATGCTTTAAGATTAAGATATTTTTACGCTTCCAGGTTTTAAATTATGAGTAAAATCACAGGTCAATAGAAGGCCTTATTCCAGTCTGAATTGGGATAAAAATCTTAATTTGCCCTCCAAAGACCGCTGTCTGCAAAGAATAACGCAAAACCCAACGCACATATAAACAAATACAGTTTTGGATACATCTATTAAATATTTAAACAGGAAATCCTTTAGCCTTTTTGCATTGTTAATAATGCTGTCTGCCGGACTTACGGCCCAGAAGGCAAAAGAATGGGAAGACCCACAGGTTATCGGTATTAACAAGGAAGATTATCACACCTCCCTGCTTCTGCCTTCTGCAAAGGCAGAAGCTTCATGGATAGTTTCACTTAACGGCAAATGGAAGTTCCATTGGTCAAAAGACCCGGATCACAGACCTACAGATTTTTACAAAAGAGATTATGACGCTTCCGGATGGGATGACATAGTCGTTCCGGGAAACTGGCAAATGCAGGGCTATGGATTGCCAATCTACTCCAACTGGACCTACCCTTTCAAAAATGATCAGCCGCGGGTAACAGCAGAACCGCCGGCAAACTACTACAGCTATGAAAATCGAAATCCCGTAGGTTCTTATGTTACCTCATTCGATCTTGAGTCAGTCATTGACGATAAGCAATACTTCCTACATTTCGAGGGGGTCGAGTCTGCAATGTATGTTTGGCTCAATGGACAACTTGTGGGATATAGCGAGAATTCATATTCACCTGCTGAATTTGATATTACTTCCTATGTCCGTAAAGGGGACAACAAGCTTGCTGTAGAAGTATATCGCTGGTCAGATGGCAGCTACATCGAGGATCAGGATATGTGGAGACTTAGCGGGATATTTCGTCCTGTTGAACTGTGGATCAGGCCCAAGACACATATTTGCGATTATTCTATTACAGCAATACCTTCCAATGATTACTCAAGTGCTGCAATACAGATTGAAGCAAGTGTCAGGAATTGCAATTCCCGTGCAGCAAAGGACCTAATGCTTGAAATCAGGTTGTCTGGCAAAGATGCTAATGCTAAGCCATTTCTTAAGACAGCCTCTTCAACTATTCCTGCGATTGCTCCAAATTCGACATCCAACATCGTACTTACCACTACCATTGATGCGCCGGCTCTGTGGTCAGCCGAGAAGCCAAACCTCTACGAGGTTGAGCTGTCTTTGTTGCACAAAGGACAGAAGATTGAGGATCTTACCTTTCATACAGGGGTAAGAAATGTTGAGGTTAGAGGGGAAGTGCTATATGTCAACGGGAAGCCCGTAAAACTCAAAGGGGTTAATTATCATGAACATCATCCCAGAACGGGAAGATATCTGGATGCTGAAACACTTGAGTATGACCTCAAGATGAT
>JGI24709J26583_10004008_pt1 | contig 11312 bp, 9 predicted proteins | sample BioPla2DNA1_FD_26583 | JGI IMG/M metagenome (IMG submission 26583) | reverse complement strand
AAAAAGAAAAAATCTCGTAAAGTAGAATTCACAGGAAAAGAATTAGGGTGGTGGAATTGGGTAGAAAAGTAACATTTACTTTAAATCCACCAGAAATAGTAAAGGATTTAGATATTAATTTAAAAGTAATGACGAATCCGTCTGACTCAACAACAACGATAAAAATAACAGAAATTAATTAGGAGGTGTCGTATGGGATTATTGGATTACAGCGAAGACAACAAAATTAATGTTATAATGGAACAACTTATAACAGAGATCAGAAAACAAATCAAGGATGATGATATCGATGAATTAATCGAACATGCCGATATCAATGGTATTAAGTTTGAATGGGTCGACGTCAAACTTAAACAACTTGAAAACAACGATCTTAGTGTAAAAATTACTCTGAGACCAACGAGTAAAGCACACTATGATAAATTCTTTTTGAATTCAACCATAAAAGTCGATAGAGTCGAAGAATATGCTGAAAAATTTAACGTTGATAAAAGTATAGCTGGTTCGGAAGATTAATATAAAAGGGTGGATTTTCCACCCTTTTATTTTTTTTATATTATCATAATAACATTTATATGATTATATATTATTTAATAGATGTAGTATAATGTGATATTTTCATGCATTTTCTGGTGAAAATGAGGGTGGATAAATGTCACACAGAATCAACGGAGGTTATATTTATGACTCAGAAAAACCAAAAACAAGGTTTTAAGAAAGAACCCAAAACGATGGGTTCACCTAAGAAAACTAATCCAAAATTCTCTAAAAGAGATATTAAGATTAGTTTCGACAAACACGAAGGTACCAAATTGGAAAACCGCAAATACGGAAACGCAGACATTGCGTTATTTAAACGTATTACGTTTTCCTATGTGATTCCTGCCGAAGGTGCTCTTGAGATGAAAGACCTTACAGATCTGCAGAAAAAGTCTGCCGATTACTGTATAAGAATGTTTCAAGAACACAATCTGTGTAAGGATACGGAAATTCGATATGCGAATATCTCGTATTATAATCAACAACGGTTTCAAGAAAGACCTAGAAAGAAACCGTATAGTGTGAGTTTAATCGATATGTTTATACCGATGACGACTCATATAAATGCGATCGCAAGCAAAATCCGAAGAGATTTTTCGAGTTCACAAGAAGTAATCGACTTCAAACACTCATTAAATCTACAAGATGATAAAGTTCGTTGTGAAGCAGCTGTGGTAAACAATGCGTTGATTACGACCAATACAAATCTACCACTAGATAACGCAGAAAACGAATACATTTTTATAAAAGGATTGGTAGCTGAGGCTGAGCAGGTCTTTAAATCAAAATATAAAACCATAGTTCGCAACCAAATTCGTGGTGGAATTTATATGAATAAAACCACGGACATCGATCCTTCTGAATTAGTTGGTTTTAACAGACAATGTATGTCACTTGTTAAAACCAGTGTTTTCGAAACAGGTTCTGATAGAGAAGAAGGAATTCATCAATATTATTTACCTTTCGGAAATTATTTTAAAATCATCACGTATTATGTCGATGAATTGTACGATGATGGTTCATCTTTAGTAAAACGATGTGTGAGAACATTTGATTTGAATAAAATGCGTTTATTCGAAGAATCTATTCTTACAGGTGTAACGATTAAAACGTCTGATACAACGATGACTGTTAAAGATTTTACAGAAATTTTTAAAGATCCAAACGGTCAATTGATAATATCGGATCGTGATGAATTGGTTCACCAAAGGTTTGTCGAAGATATAAAATCATTCCAAACGTACATTTATGGACTAATGCAACTTGTTGATATTGACGATGACGATGACGATATTGTAGAAGATGATCAAGATATTGATAATTGTGAGCGTTGTGGTCAGTCAATAGACGAGTGTGTTTGTGATGAACAAATAGAAGACGATGAAGAAACAGATACATCCGGTGAAGAAGATGTCGAAAAATCTGAGGAGTGATCATGAAGAAAGATCCACAAGATATTTGTCCAGCATGTGATGTTGAAGACAATAATTGTAAAACATGTGATACTCAGATTGCCAAACATTTTAATAGTGGTGACGACGGTATATGTCCTGGTTGTAATTTCGAATACGAAGATTGTCGTTGCGATGAGGGTGAATAATAATTATGGTAAAAAATAATTTACACAAATTAGGGAGGAGAAACTATGAGTAAGGTAATTCTTGATGAAGAATTTGAAGAAGAAATCGATGAAGATGACTTCGAATACGATGACGGCTTTGGGGATTACGACGATGAGTATGATGACTTCTGGTAAATCGATAGAAATATACGATCCACCACACGAAGGAACATTAGAACCATTTGATGGTTATTGTTATATAGATGGTGTAAGAATGAAACTCGATTTATCACCAACTTATCCTCCTGAAGAAATTGGTGGATGTGTGCCGAAAAATTAAAATATAAAAGACCCCATCTTCGGGGTCTTTTATATTATTTTTTTTACACTTTTCTTGGATTTTTTGGAACTTCTTCACCGATTTCTTTTAAGAAATCTTCGGCTGTATTTTTACTGAATTTGTAAAGTATTGTTCCGATAAACTGATACCAAATACTATTAATCATGCGTGCTCCAGCCGATATCCAACTGAATACACCATCCAATTTATAACCGGATTCAGTATATGGAATCATTTTAGAATCCAATATAGTTTTAGCGGTAATCGTTTTCAAAGACGAATTTAACGAAATCTTATCGCCGGACGACATAACGTCGTTGTGACTTATAAAAAATTCTATTAATATACCACCTTTTGGATCGATTACAGCTCCGTTTATTCGTGGATTTGCAGATTTGTTTCCAATTTTTGTTTTTTCAATAAGAACTCGTTTTGGACTAGGTTTTCCTGTAAAGTTTTCTTCTTCTGTTATCTCAGCTCTAATTCGTTTAATATATTTACGAACGAACGACGCGATACTTTTGTTCATCTTATTTAATTCACAGGTCCAATAAACTTTAATGTCTGTAATAGTACCAGTCAGATTGGCTTTCGGTGTCTGATATAACATTTCTGCAACAACATCTGAGTCTAAATCGGTATATAACTTGGAGATAAGATCGTCTTCTGTATCGGAATCTTTATCTTCAAACGCTCCAGACGTATCTATCGTTACAATAGGATCACCAAGTTCGACAAAATCACCAATATCGGAATAACTTATAATGTTATCATCTTTTGTCAAAGTGACTTGTTTACACTTTGTGAAATCCATCGAAATCTTTTCACAAAATTCACCAGTGATTAAGTTAGAGTCTTCTTCTGTATAAGAACCTTCCATGATAGCAACCATTGCGTTCTTCGTTTGTGTATAAATCAGTTGTTTGGTAATTGGATCCACTTTGAAGAATCGTTCATCGGCAGCTATAACATCACTTTCTTTTATCTTTTGTCCAACTTTAACAAAATTCGTATACGTGCTTGGTTAAAAGCGTCCGAATTTCGCAACATTGTATCACCAAAATCAATAACGTCTTTTACACCATCATTATAAGTCAAGAATACTTTTTTACCAAGTTCATCAATATCTGTAACAGTACCATCTTTTTTAGCTTTTTTAACAAATTTATCACTAACTTGATATTGAATGGTCTGTTCGACACCGGTTCTCACTAATGGTAAAGACGCATCCAATAAACCTCCAACGTGTTGGTTTTGTCCTGAAACGAAAGCTACACGAGATGGGTCATCGCGTTCTGTAACAAATGGCGTTAAAGCTTCAGCGATTGGTGCGACATTATTAAGATTCATATCGTCTTTGGTAAAATCGGATTCGTCTATTAACCCTAAAGTATTCATTATTTTCGGATTAAGAGATAATTCTTTTATTATACCTGCATTTTTATTATCTGGTGTAGATATACCAAAAACACCCATGTATCCTTTATCATATGCGCGTTTTTCTAGAGTAAATGCATTGTCGAGTTTTGTACCACCGGGACCTTTAAACGTTGTTAATCCTGAGTTTCTTATTTCTGCTACAGGGTTTAATGCATCATAAGATGCTAATATTTCTGTTTTATACAATCTAGACATAATTGCATCTTGTGGCATAGTTACACTATTTCGTTTACCTGTGCGTTTTTTATAAACATTATATCGATCTATAAGTTCTTTATAAATACATTCAGATATAATTTCGTTACCACGTATACGATAATTTGAAATATCAGATTGTGATTTAACTTGATTGTCGATAAGTAGATCATTACAATAAAGAAACAATTCTAACATATCGGTTGGAAGATTTAATTCTTCAAGAATTTGCAGTGTTTTGAAATCCAACATCGATTCTCTTACATTTATCCAACCTTTTATAATATTCCTAGAACCGAATTTTCTTTGAATAAAATTTGTGTATAAAGATTGTTTGTTTAAATCTTTATAACTGTAATCTTCTGTATTAACATAAGCCAATCCGTTTAAGAATATTGATCCGTTGATCGGATAATGATTATAATACAAATATCCGTCATGAAATTTTATTGCCAATTTTGTAGTATTCTTCAACGGTTTTTCACTAAATTCAATTTCATTTTCTGGGAAATACGAAGAAACCCTATCCCAACCGAATGTATAGTTCAAAAACGTAATAAGCGGAACTTCGTGTGATTGAATTTCCACATAAGTAGCAATACGACGTTTTGGTGTCTTTATTTTACTTACGAATTCATAAACACCATCGTCATCAAGAATCTGTTTTAACAATGTTATAATCGTAACACTAACAGATCCTTTACCACTCATATCTATAGAATATAACGTTTTCTTAGTGTGGTTTATAGCTAACGGAAGTATATTACTTGGAATATCGTTGTTTTCAAAACCGGTGTTAATGTTATATTTTTTGATATGCTTTCTTATAATCTCTTGAGAGAAATATATTATAACATGTTCACCAAACTTTGAATCTGCGCTATTTACTTCTACATGAACATAGTTTTTAGCTAAGTTATCGTATTCTAGAGATGTAATATAGTCTGTATTATCCTGTTCACAGTTACCACGCTGTATATGAACGTTTTCATTATTTGCTAAATATTCTGCAAACAATCGTCGTAAAGCTTCAGAACTTTTATTCAGAGCTATACCTTTACGCACAACTCGGAAATTGTTTAGTTCTGTTGTGATATAAACTATATCTGGATTTGTTTTGACAACAGGTTTTCGTATAAATTGTTTCTTAATATATACATCCTGACCTTTAATTTTCATCAATCCTTCCGGAGAAATCTTTGGAACGTCGAACGTTATATTATGTTTCTTTTTATTTTCATCTTCCAAAACAAATTTATACGTAAGTTTTTCATCAAATTGTGTAGAAGTATCTTCTGCACTCGCTCCAGTTATATACATTGGTATTTCTTTATTAACAGATAGAGAACGTACAGAATTAAGAATATCGGCTTGATAATTGTTTTTAATATATGATTTTTCGAAATCTACAAGATTTAGATTTAAAACGTCTTTATCATTTGTACGAGGTTTATACGATCCGTGTGTGGAACTTTTATCTATCTCAATGTTAGCAGAACCCCCAACTATTTCAGTTATGGGTTTATCATTTATAGAAATCGATTTGTATTTGTTTTTAATAATATCTAATCGTTTTTCTTCAGCTTTAGTAAGTTTCTTTTCTTTTACTTGATCTTCAGCTAACTTAATAGGACCCTTATTGTCTTTTGGTTTTATAACAACATAATCCTCTTCTTCAACCTCTTCTACGGAATCATCTTGTTCTGCATCTATAAATTCATAATCATCTATAAAATTACTATCATCATGCTGTTCTTCTTCATTAGTGTTAACAATTTCTTCTACAACATCTTTCGATTCTTCAATTTCTACGATTTCATCGGTTTCATTATCTTCGGTATCTGTTGTTTCGTTTAAAATAGATTCCAACTCATCTGATGAAAAACTCATCGGAGCCACTTTATTTAAATCATCTGGTTTTATAGAATAAATCTTAGCAGGCGCTTGAAATTTCTTATGAATTTTATCCAAATCATCCAATGCTGTTCTTGATTTTAATACAGTCGTTGGTGTCGGAACAAATGTATTTAATAATCTTTTAAATACACTTTGTTTTTCCGGTTCTTCAACTTCTACAACTTCTGGATCTTCTTCAGAAACTTCTGACTTTTTATTAACAGCATTTAAAATAAGGTCTTTAGAAAAAGCCTTTGCTACTGTTCTCTTGAATTTTGAAGCTATTGTATCCGATTCATTCTTAGTAACCGTTTCTGATATTTCTTCATATTCATTATCTTCGATCTCGTCAGCTAATTTTTCAACCTCATCAACCTTTAATGTTCCAGCATTAAGACCCAATAATAATTTAAGTCTATGTCTATAACGTTGCATGAATCTAGTTGGATTATACTTCATCATGTTTTTCAATTCATAAAAATTGACACAAAAACCAACACCCGATGAAGAATATATATGAAACACAACGTTATACTTGATTAATTCTGAAATAAATGGATCCGAAGATGCCCCATTAAAATATGCACTATAAGCTTTCGCAATAAATCGTAGCATTGATAATGGATACACTATTTCTGGATTAAGTTTTATCGCTCGTAACAACGGTCGGTTTCCACTTAAATATTGCATAGAAAGAAATCGTTCTGGTAAAGGTTTTTTAAACGGAATAGATATTATAAATGTATCAAATCCGTATTTAGAAAACCCAAACGATGGTCCCGTTAATGAAAACAATTTAGCTTTACCCATCAATACTTCTTTAAACGCTTCTTCAGATAACTCTTCCAAATCGTCACCGTCTTCAAACGGAACTTTTAAAAAATAGTCTTCCTTATTATCAAAGTAATTAAAGTTCTCAGTAGATGTTTCGGTCGATTGTTCTTTTTCATCAACATCATCTTCAATGTCTAAACTCCGATCATGTAATGGATTGTCGAATAAGAAATATGACATAAATTCAGGATATATATTTTCAACATATCCCAACACCTTCGGCTTAATCATCCATCGTTTTTCTTTAGGGATAGCCAANTCTACTATATCTGTCACATCGATAATAGTATTTCTTAAATCGACTAACCTNTTTTTAGGAATGTATCTGAATCCTGGAAAATATTTACTAACGAGTTCTTTTTTATCTTTATCCTTNATAAGTTTTATAGTCCTTGGTTGCACATACATGTTTGGTTGAAAAACGATTTTTCTAGGATAATAGTATCTTAAAAATGCCATCTTTGCACCATTTGGACCAAGTAAATTATACATACTAGTAAATATATCTTCAGGTTTATCAACCATTGGAAAAAATATACAATTTGTAAACTTCCTCATCCTGGCGACAAATTTCTTATATTGACCATTCTTTTCTTTAGGGTTTATCAATTTAAAGGATTTTCCAATTTCATTAAGGATTTTGCTCATACCAACTCCTTTTAATTATATTAAATTGTCAGGGGTTATCATATTAACATACTTATATAAACGGGCTTNATTATATTCATATCCTCCTTNTCAAATGTGTAAAGAAAACAGCCTGACTTTTTCNTTGAATACCTAATGGATTNAACATTGTCTCGTAGACAATGTAGGTTTCTTTTTTTCACGAATGCCTCCTTTCAAAATAAAAGCATTTTCAAGCCATAAATACGAAACCTTATATATAAGTGGGGATCGTATTCCCCACTTATATTTATATATTGTATTATTAGGAAAGACACAGAGCTTTCTTAATTTTTCATAACATGGAACAAAATATAAGATAGAGGGAATATGGCCCTCTATCTATAAGTCTCCATAAAGGAGGTGTGTTATGGACACAATTTGTATCACAGGCAATGATATATCAAACGTTATATCGAAAACGATATGAACTCAATAAACAAATCACAATCATATCGAATTTTGGGCATAAATATGTATCGTTGTCAGATCTTGTCTGATACCGATATATTTTAATATTTTCCAGGTTTAAAAATATATAATATTCTCAATAAATATAAAGGGACAGACACGAAGTCGTCCCTTTTATTTTTTTTTTAAATTCCTAATAGATTTGGTCTTATATATCTGTGAGCAAATTTAAACGATTGTGATCCCTTATCTTTAAAATCTCGAACACAATTATCAAACGGTATCCATATATCATTTCCGGATAATCGTTTTTCATACTCATAAGTTTTTCCATATGGGTCATCAACTATTATGTATGATGGTGCGGAATTTCTATCAGGAATATTTAAATCGTTTAATTTTGTATATGCGACACCAACCATAGAAACCATATGATGTAATCCAGAAAAAACACCAGAAACACCAACAGGGGTTCCTCTAAATATTATATCGTTAAACATATCTTCCCAAGACGTTACTGTACTAAAAAAGGTAACAGGAGATTTTACAAATATATTTGTAGCATATGATAAAATATTATGAACTTCTGTTGGAGAAAGAGCGTTTTTATCACCACGTTCAAATCCTTGATACATTCCTGGTAATCTTAATTTATAGTAATCTCTAATCTCCTTAGATTCAAATATAAATTTTGCTAATTTATCAGGTAATCTTGGTAATTCTGGATATATTTTATCTATATTATTTTGAAATCTTGTATATATTCCGCTATAAATAAGATTCATAGCTTGCATGGTAACATTACAAAAATGGTGACTGTTTCTCGTGAACTCATTATTGGTATACGAGTATTGTGCGTTTCGCTGTGTCCAGTTGGCTTGATCTTTGGAAACATTAAATACCCAATATGTTTTACCGTCTTCTGGACATTTTTGCTGTGATGCGTTGAAAAATGGGCGGGTCATCATTATATTATAATTCATAAGAGACCTCCTGTTTTTTAGCTATAGATGCTTCGAATAATCCAAAATTTTCTTTAATACTATCTATCATGCCTGTTGGCGATTCAAACGCAACTTTATTATGANCACTCCTTTCGTCTTTAACAATATTAACAATCTCATCGTGTAACGTTGGATTTATTGTATCTTCTGTTACACCAGCTTTATGTTTTGAAGTATCTTTCAATACACTTGGAGCTCGCTCTGCCATAAATAGTATAGCTAAAGTTATCCCAGCGCCGACGTAAATATTTATGACTTCAAACGTAACACCATTTCCGACCAATGTGACATAAATTGTAGATACTATAGCTAAAAAACACCAAATAATAAACATAGCACTCAATCTTTGTCGTTTTATAAATGGTAATTCTACAATTAATCCTGGTTTTAAATTTATTGTTTTTAAACCGGCTATAACGCCTTCTGTTGAAGTATAAATAGTTGTACAAACTATTGTAAAATTGATCAATACATTGATCGGAATATCTCTATTCTTTTTTAGAAGAGAATTAAAAAATACAGATTTTGCTGTAAATCCGAAAGGAATACCAGTCTCATATCCATACCTCTCAACAAATAACATAGAATAGCTAACAAAAAACTGTATTATTAAATCAAACAATATTAATCCAAATAAAAACATTATACCTTTTAAACAAAACCTAGATAATCCATTGGGTGGTGTTCCATTTATTTTTGGAGGTTTTTTGTCAAATTTATAAAAATATACTAATGTTCCTACTATATAACCTATAAACACAGGAAATGAAAAAAGCATAAGTATAATAAAGTCAAATATCCATATCATAAAAACTCCTATAAATTCGTATTATTATATAGTAATTGTCGAAAAAAAATAACTGATAGGTTAGATTCCTCTTAGTTATTCCTTTAATGTCTTATACCCAATTTAAATAATAATATACTTATTAAATCAGGTATAACGTCGATCACTACAAAGAAATACGCAAACGCATATTTTCTTTTACTAAAGGTTTTAGTCATATCTCCATAAAAACCAACCATACCTGATTTTATATAATCGTTAAGACTTATCTTACAATTATATAACGCATATAAATTGGCATTCATTTCTTGAGAGATATGATACCCATCCACTTTATAATGTTCCAACTCGATGTGTCCAATCTCATGGTATTTTATAAATTCAGCCGTATTACTATTTAACAATTTCATACGGTTTGAATCAAAAATTATGTAATGTCTTGGAACATCGTCATAATAAAGTGTGAATATATGTGCATTACCATATATGGCTTCCACATATTTTCCCAACTCAAATGGACAAAAAAAAACAAAACCTAGGGACTTGACCCGATATATTGATCAGGTCCCTAGGAAAAGATGTTTTTTAAGAAGAGGTACGACTCTTCTTGAAGGAGAGTTATAAGCATACGCAAGATAATTTGTCTTATAACCATCATGATAATATATAATCAAAAAAAATCCAGGGACTAGTGTAATCCAAAAACACCAATCCCTGGAAAGTACTGGAATATCTTATAAAGGATAATTTCTCCTTTTATTAAGATCAATAAAAAGAAACCCCAGGGATAAAGGTGGTGTTTTTCCCTGGGGAACAAAGAATTGTTTTTCGTCACTTTAAATAGAGAGGAAAATTGCGGGATCCTCTATCCAAAATGCAATACTTTAGGAGACTACATCATCGGGTATATTTGTAGTCATATCTATGATATATAACTAAAAAAATAATAAAACCAGGGAATTAGTATGGAGATGGATTTATACTAATTCCCTGGAATCGGAGATTTTACTCATATGAAAGATACCTGAGTAAATCAATATAATAATATATAAGTTAAAAAAAATATAGAAAGATCCATATAAACGAACCCTTCCATATTTTTAAAGCCCGAGTTTACACAAAATAATATTTGCTACCCTCGGTAATACAGACACCAGTGTGTATTTATACAAGGTTTTCAACTCATCTTTGGATAAGGTATTCTTACCTTTAAATGGTAACACTACCTTGTACTGCATTTTTATAAAATCTTTGATAGATATGTTGGTGTGTTTTAAGGCATATCTATCTGCAGCATACTCATTAACCATTGATAAAATGACACCGCCGACCTTAGTTTCTGTAATGTTATGATCTAACTCAAGATGTCCGATTTCGTGCCATTTCAAGAACTCGTATACATTTTCTCCAAGTTCTCGCATGGATGTGTCCATAACTATGGCGTCGAACTTAATTCCTTCAGACGCAAACATATCATACGTTATATATGCGCTTCCAGACATCTTCGCTACAACGGCCATAGATTTTGCAATTTTATTTCCCATTTCTAATTCGTGGGAAAACATATAACGACGGTTGTCGATGTTGTGTACGTGTGGTTCTAACGATTCAATACATTCACAAGTCTTTTGTTTCAAA
>JGI24709J26583_10004007_pt1 | contig 11313 bp, 9 predicted proteins | sample BioPla2DNA1_FD_26583 | JGI IMG/M metagenome (IMG submission 26583) | reverse complement strand
AAGAGTTTATTGCAAAAGATGTTCCCACAAAAAAATCAAAACACTCCTGAAATACGCTTTAAGGGATTTACAGAAGCTTGGGAACAGCGTAAGTTAAAGGATTTAGGTACGACTTTTACTGGATTGTCTGGGAAATCAAAAGAAGATTTCGGACACGGTAATGGTAGATTTGTAACCTATATGAATGTATTTACAAATCCTGTATCTAAAATATCCGGGACAGAACCCATAGAAATTGATCCTAAACAAGCTGAAGTTAGATATGGAGATGTGTTTTTTACTACTTCATCTGAAACACCAGAAGAAGTTGGAATGTCGTCGATTTGGCTTGAAAATGTCCCTAATACCTATCTAAACAGCTTTTGTTTTGGCTTTAGAATGAAGAATCCTCTTGATTTTCATTTCTTCGCTTATGCCTTACGTTCGCCTTGTTTTAGAAAACAGATGATTCTATTGGCTCAAGGAATTTCAAGATATAACATATCAAAAAATAAAGTGATGGATATAACGGTGCGTATCCCACAAGAGCAAGAACAGTTGTTTGTTGGAAAGCTATTAACAGAGATTGACAACCTTATCACCCTTCATCAGCGTAAGTTGGAAAAACTAAAAAATGTTAAAAAAGCATGTCTAAAAAAGATGTTTGTATAAAAAAGGAGTAAAAAATGATTTTTAAGAATGAAAATGATTTTGAAAACGCGTTAATCACTCTTTTATTTGATAAAGGTTGGGAGAAAAATGTATTAAAGTATAAGACAGAGGAAGAACTTATACAAAACTGGGCGGATATTCTTTTTGAAAATAATAGGGGGATAGAAAGACTCAATGATTTTCCTTTGACAAAAACAGAAATGGGACAAATTTTGGACCAAATAGCTGTGCTTAGAACACCACTAAAGCTAAACGGATTTATAAATGGTAAAACAATAACAATAAAACGAGATAACCTTGATGATACCTTACATTATGGCAAGGAAATTAGCTTAAAGATATATGACAGACATGAGATAGCTGCCGGACAAAGTAGATATCAAATAGCACAACAGCCACAGCTTAAAACAACTCATCCACTTGCAAGTGACCGCAGAGGTGACTTGATGCTCTTAATTAATGGTATGCCTTTGTTTCATATAGAGCTAAAAAGAAGTGGTGTGCCAGTGAGCCAAGCATATAATCAAATCGAAAAATATGCTCGACAAGGGGTATATACGGGAATATTTTCATTAATTCAAATTTTTGTGGCAATGGAACCAGAAGAAACAGTATATTTTGCAAATCCTGGTCCTGATGGAAAGTTTAATAAAGATTATTATTTTAATTGGGCAGATGTTAACAATGTGCCAATCAACAATTGGATGAATATCGGGGCTACTCTTTTATCTATCCCTATGGCGCATGAGCTTATTGGGTTTTATACTATAGCTGATGATACAGATGGGATATTAAAGGTAATGAGAAGTTATCAATATTATGCAGCAAGTAAAATAGCTGATGTTGTCTCTCAATATAAATGGGCTACCAATAAACAAAAGGGTGGATACATATGGCATACCACAGGCTCAGGGAAAACTATGACAAGTTTTAAGGCAGCTCAGTTGATTTCAAATACAAACGATGCAGACAAAGTTGTTTTTTTGGTGGACAGGATAGAACTTGCCACTCAATCGCTTATCCATTACAAAGGTTTCGCTGATGACACAGAGTCTATCCAAGCTACAGAAAATACAGATATACTTATGAGTAAGTTAGAAAGTGAGCACTATACGGATAAACTTATAGTTACGTCTATACAGAAGATGAGCAATATAAAGGAAGACAGCAAATATAGCCAACAAGAATTGGACAGAATAATAAACAAGCGAATAGTTTTTATTGTAGATGAGGCTCATCGTAGCACTTTTGGCGATATGATGTATGACATAAAAAACACATTTACAAAAGCTTTGTTTTTTGGATTTACTGGAACGCCTATTATTGAAAAAAATCAAAAAAACATGAGTGGTACAGATGATGTTTTTGGCGAAGAATTGCATAGATATAGTATTACTGATGGTATAACTGACAAAAATGTCTTGGGATTTGACCCATACCAAGTATTAACATATAGGGACAAGGATTTAAGGAAAGCTGTTGCATTAGAAAGAGCAAAAGCGCAAACAGAACTAGAAGCACTTACTAACAGTAATAAAAAAACTATATATCTGCATTATATGCATACAGCTTCAATGGCTGGTTATGTAGATAATAATGGCGATTATGTAAAAGGCATAGAAGACTATATTCCATCTAGTCAATATGCAACACCAGAGCATCAAGAAAAAGTTGTAGAAAACATACTAGAAAATTGGATGGCATTAAGCCAGAATGGTCAATTTCATGCAATTTTTGCGACAAGCAGTATAAATGAAGCGATAACTTACTACAGGTTAATTAAATCTAAAAACACAACGATTAAAGTAACAGCTTTATTTGACCCTAGTATTGACAATAATGGGGAGGGAGCATATAAAGAAGACGGACTTATTGAAATAATTGAAGATTACAATAAGATGTTTGAGCAAAAGTTTACTGTATCTAGTTACGCACAAATGAAAAAAGATATTTCATTAAGGTTATCACACAAAGCGCCATATTTAGGTATTAGCAATACGCCAGAAAAACAAATAGATATCCTTATAGTAGTTGACCAAATGCTTACGGGGTTTGATTCTAAATGGGTCAATACCCTGTATCTTGATAAGCTTTTGCGTATGGAAAGAATAATACAAGCCTTTTCAAGAACAAATCGCCTTTTTGGACCGGAAAAACCCTTTGGAACAATATTATATTACCGCAAACCTCACACTATGAAAAGAAATATAGAAGAAGCCTTTGAAGAGTATTCGGGCAATAGAAAGTTTGGCATGTTTGTTGATAAATTAGAACAAAACTTAAAAAATATGAACAGATATTTTCAAGAGATAAAATACTTGTTTGAATCTAATGGGGTAAACAATTTTGAGCAATTACCAAAAGAAAAAGAAGCAAGGGCCAAGTTTGCAAAGTTATTTAATATTTTTAATATTTATTTAGAGGCAGCAAGGATACAAGGTTTTCATTGGAGTACATTAAAATATAAAATAAAAAATGATGGAAAAACTAGTAAAATTATTGAACTTGAGCTTGATGAAAATGTTTACTTGGCACTATTACAGCGTTACAAAGAACTAACTAGTATAAGAGGAGGCTCCACTTCTGATGATTTACCTTATGATATAGAGACATATATTACTGAAATTAGCACTGAGACTATAGATGCAGATTATATGAATTCACGGTTTGAAAAATATTTGAAAAGCCTTGATGCAGGTGACACTCAAATAGTAGAGAAAACCTTAAATGACTTGCATAGAACTTTTGCAACACTTTCACAAGAAGACCAAAAATACGCAGGTATATTTTTGAGAGATATACAGCGTGGTGATGTTGTGGTTGAGAAAGACAAAACTCTCAAGGATTATATTAATGAGTACAAATCCAGAGCTAAAGAAGACCAAATACATAAATTTTCGCAAAAAATTGGTGTTGATGAAAATGCTTTGCGTGAGTTTATGAAAACAAGTGTATCTGACAAAAATATAAATGAATACGGAAGATTTGACAATCTTATAAAAACAGTAGATAAAAACACAGCAAAAAGGTATTTTGAAAATCGTGATAATACACCTATCCCTTTGTTCAAAGTGAATATACTCACCAATGATTTAATAAGAGACTTTATTCTCAATGGTGGATTTGACTTAGAATAAACCATAAAATAAAATCATTATTAAAAGCCACGAGACAAATATTTTGTGGTTTTTTAATATTACTTGGGAACAGCGTAAGCTGGGCGAACTCGGAAATACTTTTACGGGTCTATCAGGTAAATCCAAAAATGATTTTGGTCATGGACAAGGGCGATATATAACCTACATGAATATATTTTCTAATCCTATTACTAAAAAAACAGGAACAGAACCTATAGAAATTGATAACAAACAAAATGAAGTAAAATATGGCGATGTTTTCTTTACGACCTCCTCAGAAACACCTGATGAAGTTGGAATGTCCTCTGTTTGGCTTGAAAATTCACCAAATATTTATTTGAATAGTTTTTGTTTCGGTTATAGATTAGAAACTAAAATTAACCTAGTTTACTTTGCTTATGCACTGCGTTCACCTAAATTTAGAGAGCAAATGTTTTTACTTGCACAAGGAATTTCAAGGTATAACATATCCAAAAACAAAGCTATGGATATTGTTGTTGATTTACCTAATATAGAACAACAAACAAAAATAGGAAAGACTTTTTTAGAACTTGACAACCTTATCACCCTTCATCAGCGTAATGATTGTTATATAAACCTAGACATTGATCTCATAATCAAATCTGAATCCTGATTTTCAAGCTCTTGAATGACATGTAGGTATGTTTGTTGAGTTGTTGTCATATTTGAATGCCCCAGTCGTCTCGCGACACTTGCTATTGATACACCTGAAAAAAGCAGAATAGATGCATGAGTGTGTCTTAGTCCATGAATAGATATTTCGGGGATTTCGAGCTTTTTACAATATCTAAACAAAATATTATTAATTGTAGAATTATAAATTTTCTTATTAAAAGAAAAAAACGGGATTGATTTATCTACAGATTGAGTTAACGCAGCAAACTGACTAGTAGTTAACCAATCTATTTGTACTTTTCTAACAGATGATGTGTTTTTTGTAGGCAAAAAGCCACCGCCGTTTTTATAATCCCATGTTTTATTAATCATAATTGTTTGTTGAGCAAAATCAAAGTCGTTTGCTGTTAATGCTAAAGCTTCAGAAAAGCGTATCCCTGTTTTTGCAATAATTAGAATTAGCCAATCCCAACTTATCTCATTTTCAAGGTTTAAGGCTTTTATTAACGTTTGCAATTCAAAACTGTTTAGATATTTTGGCCTTTTTTCTCGCGGTGCCTTTCCTTTTATTATAACTTTTCGTGTAGGGTCTCTAGCTAGCAGACCTTCATCAACAGCATCAAGTATAGAGCCTTTTAATTGGTGGTGAAAATCAAGAGTGGTTTGTTTTTCGTGAGTTTTTGCATATTCATTAATTAATTTTTGATAATTGCTTCGGCTTAAATCTTTAATTTTAAGTTTTGGAACTAGCTTTTTAAGCCAAGATAAAGTCATCCGATACTTAGCAAGGGTAACATTTCTTACAGCCCCTTCTTTATAAGTTTTAACCCAGCTTTCATAATAATTTATGAATAAATAGTTTGAAGTTTTTTTCATCATTCTTTTACCTCCTTTATTTACTTACGCTGATGAAGAGTAATAAGGTTATCTAACGCAATAAATAGCTCTGCAATTTTCTCTTGTTCAACATGTTGCGGAAAATAGTATGACAATTCTTCTAAATCCTTCCCATACATATGAGTTATGGTTGTTCCTACACAAATTGGGAACATTTTTGATTTTTGAGCATTTATTTGATAACTTACAAACGGAGCATAATTTTTTTTGCTTTCTGTTCTTGCAATTACAATATCGCCCCCAAGCATTACATCATCTACCATTATTGCGTTGGATTGTGCCGTTCCATATGGTACTGTACTTGAACCTGGGAATAAAATATCACCCGCTTTGGACATTACTCCCTCATCATTTGAGCTTAAATAAACGTCATTAATCACTTCTACATATTGTGTGTATAAATGACCATAAGCTATCGCTTTCCTATCTGCACCTTCATAAAAAGAGTCCAACGGAAGGCCTTTTCCTTTTGAAAAATTGTATATTTCTCCCAACTTACGCTGTTCCCAAGTAATATTTATGATATACACTCATTTGCCATCTCATTTGCTACCTCAATTGCTTTGGCATATCCTTCCTTCTCATAAATCTCATGCATAATTTGCATATATTTTCTCTTCGTCTTGGTGTCAGAATCTAGTAGAAATTCTCGTAATGTTTCGGGTAGCTCTGATATAATTGCACATTTAGCAATAGCACCAGGCTTTGCTGATAGCAGTTTGAAATATTCACCCCAATTTACGCAAGTTGCTGTGTTTGAGTCATGCAGGCGTTCAAGTTCGCAAAGCGGTCTAAAGAATTCATCAGAAAAATATAGTTTAGTAGCTGTAATTTTCACATTAACAATTTTCTTTACAAATCTAGGAGCTAGGTAATAATGATGGCGACCTTTGAAAGAAACACAACCCATTTCGTTGCACTTTCTTTTTCTGTAAGTTGCCACATCAAAGTCCACTTCAGGTAATGGTAGAAGATTCTTTTTGTCAGACTTAAACAAATCTTTTATTAGTGTATGATATATTCCTTTTCGTCGTCTATTTAAAGCTTTCTCACAATCAATTAATAATTGCTTGTTAAATTCATCAAAGTCTTTAATCTCTGGCATAGGAGTTAATATGTTTAGGCGTATAGTTCTATGTGCAACTTCAACGTTGCCTTTTTCATTGGGAGATTTAGGATTGCAAAAATATGTACGGAAACCATAGTGGTTTTTGAATCTCAAAAAAAGCTCAGAGGCTATTCTAGTTCTTGGAACAGAATCATTAATATGAACAATAGAAGGTTCGTTATCAAAAGTTATCTCATACGGTACTCCTTCTATAAAGAGGAAGACATTTTTTATTCCTTGCAAGAAGCACTCGCCAGACTTTCCTTTAAAGACCTGGCAAAAGAAAGCATTAGAGTATGGAAAAGCGACTGTCAGTATATAGCCCTTAAACTTTTCGTCCTCAACAGTATAATAAAACTCAGCTAAGTCAACTTGAGCTTCGGCAGGGTTATGGATTAATGGCACGTATTGTTTTAGTAGCGAATAAAACTCTAACCTAATTTTTTTGAATTGCCGGACTGTTAGAGAATAGGAGCAAGGGTAGTCTGGATACTTTTCTTTTAGTAAATCATATATTCGTTTACCAGTGAGACGCTGTTTGTAGTGTCCATTTCGTTCTTTCTTTAATAATTCTTTGATATCATCTTCATAAGGCAAGATCTTTTCAGATAGGCCATTGGAGCATTTTTTAGGCTTAGGGCTGTAATCAAAGTTCTTAACATACTTGCTCACTGTATTGGTTGAGCATTTAAGTTTTATTGATATGTCTACAATTTTCATCCCTTCATCAAAATATAATGATCTGATTTTATCAATTTTCTTTATTGGTAACATAAAAACCTCCAAATGTGTTATAATCAAATTATATAACATTTGGCCTTAGTTTTTCGGGTCATTTATATAATATTTAATCGTCTCAAAATATACAAAAAAAATACAGGAAAATGAAACTCAATTTGCGTTAAATTGAAGGGCGAATTTGCGTGTTTTTGCACGCAAAAAAACAAACACCCCAACTTGCACAAAAAGCACAATATATAGGGGTGTAATATTAAAATGACACGACATCTTGTTGATTATGCAGCGAAGGGGGAGGTCCGTTCTCCTACACTTTTGCGTGTCCCAGCGGGGCGGAGTACCACGCGAGAAAGTCGCGAAATCAAGAGAGTAGAGCTGGTAAGCCCCATATGCAGATACGGCGACATAGAGACAATACAAGAGCTGGTAAGAGAACTAAGGAAAGCAGGGATGATGGTCAACGAAACAACGGGAATCCACGTACACATAGGAGCCAACGGACACACAGCACGAAGCCTAAAGAACATAGTAAACATAATGGCAAGCAAAGAAGACCTGCTGTTCCAATCACTAGAAGTAAGAAGTGAAAGAGCAGAAAGATGGTGCAAGAAGGTAGACGATAGACTGATAGATAAACTAAACAAAGCAAGGGTAACAACGGAAGCTGCGGTACGCAAACTATGGTACAACGGAGCAGACGGAGCGAGCCAGCACTACCACCAAAGCAGATACCACGCACTCAACCTGCACAGCGTCTGGCAAAAGGGCACAGTAGAGTTCAGGTGCTTCAACTCAACAACACACGCAGGAAAGATAAAAGCATACATACAACTATGCCTGGCAATAAGCCACCAAGCAAAGACGCAGAGCTGCGCATCGGCAAGAAAAACGCAAACTACAAACTCAAAGTTCACCTTCAGAACATGGCTCATAAGACTAGGGCTAAACGGAGATGAGTTCAAGACTGCAAGGCTGCACCTGCTAGCAAACCTTGAGGGCGACATAGCCTGGAGAGACAACAGACGGCTGGCAGCATAAATGAAGGAGGATAAAATGGGAAACAAATTATATATAGCATACGGAAGCAACCTAAACTTAAGACAGATGGCAAACAGATGTCCTAATGCTATGCCGATAGGCACTACAATGTTAAAGGACTGGCAGCTCACATTTAGAGGAGTGGCGACATTAGAAAAGGTAGAGGGAGCAGTAACGCCGGTAGGAATATGGAGCATAACAGAGGAATGCGAAAGAGCACTAGATAGATACGAAGGTTACCCTTCACTATACAGAAAGGAATACCTAAAGATAGAGCATAAAGGCGAAAAGATAGAGGTAATGGTTTATCTAATGAACAGCGGACTACCTTGTATGCCGAGCAAATACTACTTGGAAACAATAGCCACAGGATATAAAGATATAGGGCTAGATACTGTTCATCTAAGGCAGGCGCTAGACTATACAAGGGATAGAATGCAGGGTTAATTCAGTGTGTGCAGAATTTGCACTAACTGATAACTGTATAGAGTTATAGAGAGAATGAGCAAGCAATGCGCTTGCTTTTTTAATTGTAATTAGGAGGCAAAGTTGAACATACAAAAAATACATATCTCAAAGTTAAAAGCGGCGGAATACAATCCACGTATAGCACTAAAGGCTGGAGATAAGGAATATGAAAAGCTAAAGCGTAGCATACAGGAGTTTGGATTCGTTGAGCCAATAGTTTGGAACAGCCGTACAGGAAACGTAGTCGGCGGACATCAACGGTTGACCGTGCTTAAAGATTTAGGCGAAACTGAAATTGACAGCGTGGTTGTAGATTTAGATGAGCAACGCGAAAAAGCATTGAATGTGGCTTTGAACAAAGTACAAGGTACGTGGGACAATGATAAGCTGGCAGCGTTGCTTTCTGATTTAGAGGCAAGCAGTTTTGATGTCACAATGACGGGCTTTGACGCAGCGGAGGTAGATGAACTACTTAACGAATTTTACGCAAAGGAAGCAGTTGAGGATAACTTTGACGTAGATGCAGCGCATGAAAATGTAAAAGCAAAAGGTGCTATCACAAAGACAGGAGACATATGGAAGCTGGGAGACCACCTGTTAATGTGCGGAGACAGTACAAAACCTGAAGACATAGCAAAAATTATGGGCAGAGAGCGTGCGCAAGTCTCGGTCACATCGCCACCATATGGAGTGGGAAAAGAATACGAGCAGAAAGGCATTGAGCCGTGGCTAAAATTAGTACAGCCAGTTATAAAGAATATAACTAAATACGCAGATATTGTGTGCTGGAACTTAGGTGATTTATATACCACAGGAACACAATACATTGAGCCGACAAATGTCTATTCGGTGAATTTCTTTCAAGAGTGTGGGTTTAGGCCAATATGGATAAGGATATGGAAAAAACAAGGAATGAACTTTGGGATAGGTGCATACCACCTTGTGACAAACAAGCCTGCACAGCAATACGAATACATAACGGCGTTTGGCAGTAAAAGCGAGCCTGAGTACAACGACCAAGAGTTTGCATGGGTGTCGGCATTCGCTGGACACAGCTACAAATTTGTAAAGCGCTTAACAAAGGATGAGCGCAAGAAATGGGGATACGCAGGTATATGGGAGATAAACACAGTAAGAGCAAACAGAGCGCACCCGGCGATGTTCCCCGTAGAGCTACCGTGGCGGTGTATCAAAATGCATAGCGACAAGGGCAGCATTGTGTTAGAGCCGTTCAGCGGAAGCGGAACAACGATAATAGCTTGTGAGCAGACAGGTAGGAAATGCAGAGCAATAGAAATAACACCGGAGTATTGTGATGTGGCGATTCGTAGGTTTGAGGAATTCACCGGGCAGAAAGCAGAGTTAATGAGGTAATGTATGCAAATAGAAAAGATATCAATAGATAAGTTAAAGGCGGCAACGTACAATCCGAGGAAAGACTTAAAGCCGGGTGACGCAGAGTTCGAAAAGCTTAGGCGGAGCATAGAAGAGTTTGGATATGTTGAGCCTGCGATTTGGAATAAGCGGACGGGCAATATTGTAGGCGGACACCAAAGAATCAAAGTGCTAAAACACTTAGGGCATACAGAAGCGGACTGTGTAGTAATCGATATAGATGAAACACAGGAAAAAGCATTGAACATAGCACTCAATAAGATTAGCGGTGCTTGGGACGAAGGGTTGCTGACAACACTACTAAAAGACCTTGAACATATGGGGTATGATTTAACGCTTACAGGCTTTGACGCTAGTGAGACATCGGAGCTGTTCGGCAAAGGCGCAATAGAAAATGCGCACGAAGATGACTTTGACGAAAACAAAGCGTTAGAGGAAGCCGAAAGGCACACGATGACGCAAACAGGCGATATATGGAAGTTAGGCGCGCATAAACTGCTTTGCGGGGACAGTACAAAACCTGAAGATGTCAAAAAGCTGTTTGGGAATGAGAAAGCAGACCTCATCGTTACAGACCCGCCATACAATGTAGACTACCAAAGTCTTATAGAGCACAGAATTGAAGCAGGACTACAACGACCAAGAGTATCTGAAATAGCGAACGATAAGATGAGCGATGAAAACTTTGGAGCATTTCTATTGGATTTTTATAAAGCGGCGTACGGCGTTATGAACGGCGGAGCAGGAATATATGTTTTCCATAGCACTAAAGAAACAGTTAACTTCATAACTGCAATGAAAGAGGCAGGTTTCAAGTATGCGCAAACACTTATATGGTTAAAAAACCACTTTGTGTTAGGACGCCAGGATTATCAATGGATACACGAGCCTATCTTATACGGCTGGAAGGAGCAAGGAGGACGCCCTCACTATTTTGTAAATGACAGGACAAAATCGACAGCATTTGAGGCGGCGAAGACAGACTTTGCAAAGCTAAACAAAAAGGAAGCAATAGAGCTGTTGGAAAGGATATTTGCTGAGGAAAAACAATCAATTATACATTGTGACAAGCCGACAAAGAGCGAAGAGCACCCGACGATGAAGCCGATAAAGCTGTGCGCGGAACTTATTTGCAATAGCAGCAGAGCGGGTGAACTTGTATACGACGGGTTTTGCGGAAGCGGCTCAACGATGATAGCTGCAGATCAAGTAGACCGCAGGTGTTTATTTAATAGAACTTGAACC
>JGI24709J26583_10004005_pt1 | contig 11315 bp, 15 predicted proteins | sample BioPla2DNA1_FD_26583 | JGI IMG/M metagenome (IMG submission 26583) | reverse complement strand
ACTCACTTATACCTCATAAAAATACTAACTAGCTCTTATAAGTTGAATTTAACCCATAAGCTAGTTAGTATTTTACTATAAGTATTCAAAATACGCTTATAAAATTAATTTGATAAGTTATTAAAAATTACTCTTCATGCTTTTCTTCTTTTTTCTTTAACCAATCAGAATAGTACTCTTCCAATCCAGCAGCTGCATTAAGAATTTCATATGTATCGTTATTCTCGGATGCCTCTCTGTACAGTTTTATAAGTTCCGATAGTTTTTCGTCTGCCACTTCTGCAAGTTCGTTGATAATAAACTCTGCTCTTTCTAATGGATTATTAATAAAGTCAGGTATAAATGTGTCAAGTGATAGTCTCATTGCTGGAATCGTTAAATATTGGAAGTGTACTATTCTGAATACAAGTATTAAAATTATACTAAGTGTTGCGAACATAATAGCTACGTACATGAAAATTGAAGTAATAGTTCCAAATACGTTGATTAGTTCTGATACATCTTTAACTACTACTTCCTCTATATCCGAAGCTTCAAATACCTTATCACTTATTTCGCCCATTGGTTCCTCCTTTCAATTAATGTTATTAAAAATTAGAACATTGACATAGCATCTAGAATAAGCTCAATTAACCTTTGAAGTAAGCTTCCTTTTACTCCTACTACAACAAATTCTAAAAAGAGTATAATTATTACTATCTTACATGCCTTATATACCAATGTTCTAATTATCTTTGGATCTCTAAGAGTACCTGCATGTATCAATTTCTCTACTTCATACTTTCCATTGTATTTTTCGCTACTGTATTTAACTTTAGCTAACTTTTTATTTCTTTTGCCTTTTAATTTTAAGTCTATGCTCTTTTCTTTCATAGATTTAATATAGTCATTAAACCCATCGTATAATGGTTTAACTACTTGCTCATTTTCATTGTTAGCTAACAGCTTCTCTAATGTACTTCTAGCATACATCATCTCGTATACTAAGTTTGTATCCTTAGCTACTTCTTCTATGCCTAAAGCAATTACCTTATCAAGTAATTGCTTATAATAGTCAGCCTTAGCTATAAATTCTTTGTATACTGATGACTCTTTCACTTTATTTCTCCTTTACTTCCAATGCCATTTGTTTTAAATTGTTAAGTTGTTCTGCACTAGATTGTAGTCTCTTAACAACTTCTATATTGTCAGATGCTTCAGTTCTAGCTGCATTAACTACCTTTTCTATTGTCTTTTGAAGTATTGAGTTAGCTTCTTCTATATTCTTAGGATCAATTAAGGCTGATTTTCTGTTTTCTATTAATTCATCAGCTGCTTTAGAAATTTCTCTAGCGTTATCTACAATTAAGTCATTTGCTACTTTTTGTAGTTGCTTCTTAATTTCCATAGCTTCTCTATTTGCTTTTAATGCCAAAGTGTTCATCATTTGAATTTTAAACATAGGAACTAAGTTAATAACTGCCTCTCCAAGCTGATGAGTAATCTCCTTGTTTTCTTGAATTACAAGAACTGTTTTAACTACTTCTTGCTCCGTAACTGCTCTTAAAGTTGAAAGTGTCTTTAATCTGTTTGCTACGGCTTGCACTCTTAAACCATCTTCTTCGTGAACTGCTACTTGCTCATAATAGTCTTGCAAGTTACTCTCTAGCTTCTTTAAATTTACTGCTTGCTCTGATAAAGTTTCTTTACTTTCAATAAGTGCATTTAATACAGTATTTAAGTTTTCCTTACTCTTATCTAGCCCAGTTTCCAAGGATGTTAACTTATTCTCAATACTGTCAAACCTGCCTAACCACTTCTTCGCCTTAACCACAATAAAGTTTCCACTTAATGACCTAGTCGTCTTATTTGCCACAGCTGAAAGTTCATTAAGGTCTTTACCAACTGTACCAATGTCTATACACTTAGTGTCATTCAGAATCTTATTTACAGTTTCAGTAATCTGTAATTGCACATCTGCACCATAGCTCTCCAACTCTTGTATACTCATTTCATTGAACTGCTCTCTGATAGCTACATTTGTATTATTCATAACACACCTCCCATTTATAATTTTTCTACAATGAGGTCATTATCAGGTACTTGCTTCCAGAATGCCTCCTTCTCTACAATCACTAGGGGTACTAGGTTATTATTGTATCTTCTGGATTTTACTAACTTTGCCTCCCAGATTTCTTTCTTGCCATAGTTATAAACTTTTATTTTCTTACCTTCTCTTAGAAGTACCATAAAGGCTATCTTATAGCCTTCACCATGTTGTCCTATTGTATCTTTATCATTCGCTTTAGTTGAGTTTCCAAGCAATAAACTGTCAATTTCCAATACAGAAGTTTTGTTACTTATTCTAAGTACTTCGCTTTCACTATTGTAGTCAAATTCCATCTTATTAGCTGTATTTTTGATTTCATTGTCCAGTGCATTTTGGAATAGCTCTCTAATAGCCTGTATATATGTCCAATCTGGAACGTATTTAGTTGAAATTGTAAGCTCATATCTACTTTTCATTTTATCAACTTCCCTTTTATTTTATACTCAATACTATTAAAAAGCAGGCAATCATGTATATTATAATATATAAAAGCACAGGAGTTTACCTGTGCTTGTTTAGTGTACGTTTAAGTTATTTATTTTCAATTACCCACCTNTATTACATATGACCAAGGTACATGTNCTGTAAGCCATACACCATTATCGGATAAGTAAAACCTGTAACCATCATCTGCCATTCTTTTAGCATCAATGGTTAATATTACTGGTTTTCCATGTCTATTACCCACCTTAATAGCTGTGTCCTTATTAACAGAAAGATGTACATACTGTCTGTTCATGCTTTTGATACCTTCAGCCACAATGCCCTCAATAAACCTCTGAGCTGTGCCATGATATAACACAGCTGTTGGATATGCTCTCTCAAAACCCATATCAATATCTATAGAATGTCCTTGATTAGCTTTAATCATTGTCTTATCATCACTAAAGGAGTATCTCTGTTTATCATCCTCTGATACTATTTGCTCAAGGGTGCCCATGTTAATGCTCATACCCTTAAGTAGCTGCTCTACATCCACCCAACCCCCAGCTTTCATTACTAATCCAACTGATGATGGGTTATGTCTTAAAATATAACTAAGCTTTTTACTTACTTCTAAGTATCTCATTAATACCTCCTTGCCCTAGGAAAATCGTGTAGTATTCCAACAGTTCCATAGAAGATTTCACTTTCATTGAACGGGAGTATATTTCCGCTGGCTTCCCCATCTATATACAGTTGTATGCCATAACTATTTGCTACATACTCCACATTACTAAATAATTGCTCTACCTCATTTTTTGTTGTTGCGAAAGGTCTCGCATAGGTATTGAAACCTGCAAAATACTCATATTTGCATTCTCCTTTTTTAATTGCTTTCACTTCTAAACGATTGATTACTAAAATGTGATGCACTATCGAATCCGATTTTCTCTCCATTTTTTCCAATTTCTTCTAATAAACTCAATCTGTTTAATAATAAATCACTCGGCATACCCACATTGCCTAAAATATATTCACATTCCGTTTCGATTTGCCTATTTAATTCCTTGACGATAATAAGTAATTCATCTTTAAATAATTCATAATTGTCGCAACTATCTTCTGCATTTTTTACCAATTTTCTTGCAGATTCGATTAATAGTTGATTGTCACTATCTTCAACATGGTAATACCTTTCTTGAGCGGCAACTAATAATTTTTCTAACGTCACCTTTAATTCTTGTATTTCTCTAGTTTCAAATGTATAAAATTGACTTTCTTCAATTACTTCTTCCTTAACCTTATTGTTTTCCATAATAAAACTAAATGCATATTCTCTGATGTCATCTTCTCCATAATTCATTAAAATACTATAAAAATAATTTATTATTGAATACGCCTTATACGGTGATTCATTATACAAGTCATATTTTTCATATATGGCGTTTAAATAGTCAGCATACTTATCAGATTCTTCATTATTATCTAGTACGTAAAAAATAATTTTCCCTTTATCACTTAGATAATCAAATGGAATCTTTACAAGCTCATATTCTTGTTCACAGTCATCATATAGTGGTGAATAATCACATACCTCCCCTGTTTTACAATCTATTGAAATCGATGCATCAAACGAATCATGTCCAGCTTTATCACACATACTTATGACCCATCTAATCTCATTTTTTGCTATGTTTGATATATATTTTTCGTAGCTATAATCAAGCGCCAACTCACAAACTTCTCGTAATGTCATAATTACTCCTTTCTAACCAAAACACTTTTTTTTAAATTAGTTCTCTCTATTGTAACCATTGTTTAATTAGCCCTCACTTTCTGGTAATGAGTCCAAGTCTACAGCGTCAAATTCATCATAGTTATAGGGCGCCAATCTTAAATCATTGTTATAGAATCCACTCCCTTTGTCTACTACGCTTATCTCCACGATATCAAAGCCTTGCTCATCCATTTCACTTAGTTGCTCCATTAAGCTTGTAATGCTCACTACTGCCTTTGCCATATTGTTCCTCCTCATTATAATTGGCACATCAACCTTTATTGATGTGCCAGTCTCTTATTATTTAATGTATATCTTAAATCCGTCCTTGAGATGATCAAGCCTACACTTAGCTCCCTCTTTTAAATCTCCAAAGAGTATTTCATCAACTAATAATGGCTTAACTTCGTTGTCAATGATTCTCTGGATTTCACGTGCACCTGTCTCTATGCTAGTACCTTTGTCTGCAATAGCCTTATAGCATCGTTTTGTGACAGTAAGTTTAATTCCTTTAGCTTCAACTTTTTCTTTAAGCTTTCCGAACTGCTTTTCAGCAATCATAAGTGCCATTTCATCATTTATTGGATTAAACTTGATTACTTTGGTTAGTCTGTTCCTAAACTCTGGAGCAAATACTCTCTTTAATTCTGCATCCATAACATTATTACCAGCATCTACTGCACCAAAGCCTATACCCCTCTTTCCTATATCACGTGCACCTGCATTACTTGTCATGATAATTACAACATTTCTGAAGTCAGCTCTACGACCTTGATTATCGGTTAGGGTAGCATTATCCATAACCTGAAGTAATGTATTGTACACATCAGGATGTGCTTTTTCAATCTCGTCTAATAGAAGTACACAATGGGGATTTTTACGAATAACCTCTGTTAGTTGTCCACCATCATCGTAACCTACATATCCTGCAGGAGACCCTATAAACTTTGCAACTGCGTGCTTTTCTTGATACTCTGACATATCAAACCTTATTAACTTGACCCCAGTATTTTTAGCAAGCGTCTTAGCTACTTCAGTTTTGCCTGTGCCTGTAGGTCCAACGAATAACATACTTGCCACTGGTTTATTATGATCGTTTAAACCAGCTCTTGCTATTTTTATACACCTAACTAACTCTTCAATAGCTGTATCTTGACCAAATACCTCAGTTTTCATATCATTTGATAATGTAGCTAGTTTATTCACTTCACTACTTTCTACTGTTTGCTTAGGTATATTACAAGTCTTTGATAGTACTTCTTCAATATTACATCTGTATACTGGGACAACATCAGATGAAGTTCTAGTTAATCCCACAGCAGCCCCTGCTTCATCCAGGAGGTCTATAGCCTTATCAGGTAAGAACCTGTCTGTTATATACATAGAAGATAACTTTATAGCACTTGTAATAGCTTCATCAGTATATGTTACATTATGATATTCTTCATAGTACCTCTTAACTCCATTTAGTATCTCTAGAGTTTCCTCTTCGTTTGTCTCTCTAACATCAACTGTTTTAAATCTTCTACTAAGTGCCTTATCTTTTTCAAAGTACTTCTTGTACTCCTCATAAGTAGTAGCTCCTATAAACCTTATATTGCCCTCTGTTAAGCTCCTCTTTAATATGTTTGAAGCATCTAAGCTACTTTCAGATCCTGCCCCTGCACCTACCATAGTGTGTATTTCGTCTATATAGACGATTGGTTTATATTCTCTATTTAATCCATTGATTATTGCTCCAAGCCTATTCTCAAATTCTCCTCTGAAGTGGGTTCCTGCTATAAGACTTCCCATATCTAGACTGTAGATTGTTGCACCCTTTAATTGCTCCGGCACATTACCCTCGTTTAACATCTTCGCTATACCTAATGTAATAGCAGTTTTACCTACACCAGGCTCACCTAGATGAATTGCATTGCTCTTATATTTTCTACANAGTATTTGTATAGTTCTTTCTATGATATCTTCTCTTCCAACAAGAGGCTCTTTAACTGTCTTTACATGCTCATTTAGATTTAATACTAGCTTCTTCCAAGCCTCATTTTTATTATCTTTTGTATTACTATTTTTATCTTTTGTATCACTATTTTTATCTTTTATATCTCTATACTCACTCTGTAGACCCAGCATCTCCTTTTCTATCTGACCAAGCTGATCAAGAGGAATTTGACTGATTACTATCCCAAAACCAGACCCAGGTATCTNAACACTATGCTCTAAATTTGTATGGTCAGCGCCNTCNATGCCACTATCCCTTAGCTTACCCCCTACTTCAACTGTCCTTAAATATGCTATAACTCTCTCATAATCTATATTTTGTATAGCTATATAGTAACAAGCATAACTTTCTTCTGATTGAGATATCCCATACAATACATGGTAGCTTAATATATCATCACTTTCAAGCTGTATAGCATACTCTGTAGCTATCTTAACTGCATCTTTTGCTACTTTACTTAACTTAGGATATCCGTCATAATGTATTTTTTCCATATGCCTTACAAAGAACTGATTAAGTGAAGATCTTAATATCTCAATGTCTCCCCCACACTCGTAAAAAGCTTCTTGAAAATTACTTTCGAAAGTCATAACATATAACATATGTTCATTTGTTACGTATTCATGTCTCATTTTCTTAGCTAACTTGATTGCTTCTTTTACAGTACTGATAGTATTACTTCCCAATCCTATACCTCCTTAATTTCAAAGTCTAACGGAAAATTGTTTTTTGTAGCCCAATCTTTTGCTCTGTCTACTTTAGTATGCGCCATGTCGTATGTATAAACTCCTACTCTAGCTTTTCCATTCTTGTCCGCTTCTATTGCTATTTCCATAGCTTTTATACTATTCTTATGGAATATGCTAAATAATACGACTACTACAAAATCTAAATGAGTAATATCATCATTTAATATAGTGACCTCGTAACTATTAGGTTTCTTGACCTTAACTTTTGAGCTTACTAGCTTATTCTCTCCTGTAACCATGGTTCCCTCCAATCTCCCCGTTTAATCTCCTTTCTATACTCTTAAATATGGAACTGTTGTTATGGATGTATAATTTATACTATCACGTAGTATCTAGCTGTTTAATTTTCTACGTCTATCCTCTAACTGTCTCCGAAGTAATGCCTTACCTAAAGTCTCGCTTCTATCATCGAACTTGCAGCCATATAAGAATTTCTTACTTGTTAGCTCATCTATTCTTACGACATCACCTACTAGCTTTATAGATGCTTTATCTGTGACATTAAAGTTAACCTCTAGTTTGTTCCCTACCTCTAACTTATTATATAGTATTACAGCCATTCCAAGTGCGCTTAGGTCATGCAGAACCCCACTAACCCTGCGTGTCTTTCCACTCTCCTCAATCACTTTAACATTTGTAGGACTTCCTATAGGTACCCTAAACGCTGCTCTTCTATTTTGTCTCTCCGCTATATAATCACTTTGTATCTCGTATAAAAACTTATCCCCAATAGTAACAACTCTTATGTTTAACTCTTTAAACTCGTAGTANCCTTGGTCAGTTTTATATATCAACGCTGCCNGCTCTAGCTTGTTTCCATGTATTGGATGATTTCTGTCTTTTATAGACGGCACATATATCTTATTAGATGTTTTATGGCATACCTGTAATTCTTTCTCATAGTCCTCGCCAACATAACTAAATCTTAATGCTACATACGCTTTTTCAGGTATTAATCCTATGTTCACNCATTATTCCCCCAATCTTTGAAGTTTGTATTTATGTTATGCTACTCTCGAAAATCTCCGGGTCATCTATATTTGTCTTGAATCTTATTTTTATTCTCTGTGCTATAGCTATATCTGTATAGATGTCAGATGTCTTTACTTGTACTGTATCATTTAACACAGCTTTTTTCATATTCCTTAATACTATGTCCTCTAACTCATAAAAAGATAGCCTGTTTCTACTGTTTACAACTTTTTTTACTGTTTCATTTGCATCATCAATTAGTATGAAATCTTCGTATAAAAACTTCTTTACTACCTCTACAATACTCATAGAAGGCCTTCTAAACTCTAACTTTAAGTTGAATCTTCTCTCAAAGGCTGGGTCCAATCTATGTAGCATGTTTGTAGCACTTACAAAGATGTTTGTCTTATTCATTTGGTCAAGATGCTGGAATAANCTGTTNGTTGCCCTTCTAATAGTTCCGCTATCAGGACTGTTGCTATCTCTATTCCAAGCTATACTATCACACTCATCAAGGAATATTAGACAATTCCCTAGCTCATTTCCTAATTCAAAGATGTCTGATATATTCTTAGCTACGCTACCATCACTCAATGATTTTGCTATATCTACATATAACATTCTGTAATTTAGATGATTACTTAATGCTTTTGCTAAGAATGTCTTACCACAACCGGATGCGCCATAAAATAATAATCTGTTCATAGGCTGCAACCCATAGCTCAATAACTTGTCTCTAGCCGCTGTCTCCCTTATAAACTCTGCTATCTTCTCTTTGTTCTCCTCGCTTAAGATTACTGATTCTATCTTTATATCAGTGTCTACTTTCATTAAAAGATTGTCCAACTTATCTTTATTAATTTTTTCCACCTCTACACCTCCAGTATCTACTTTAAAAAAGCATAGCCTGTTATATTTAGCTATGCTTTTAAGTTATATACCCATTTATTATTAGACTCCTACGTTATTAATTGCCGATACAACCCTTTGTTCCTCAAATGGTTTTACTATAAAATCTGTCGCTCCTAGCCTAATAGCCTCTACGACAAATGATTTTTGACCCATAGCTGAGCACATTATTATATTTGCATCTTTATCATATTCCTTTATTAGCTGTAATCCAGCTATGCCATCATAATCTGGCATAGTTATATCCATAGTTACTAAATCAGGCTTCAATTCTTTATATTTATTTGCAGCATCTAAACCATTAGTTGCTTCACCAATCACCTCATGTCCATTTTTCTCAATAATGCCCTTTAAAACTGTCCTCATAAACGCCGCGTCATCTACTACAAGTACTCTCATTGTCAGTTAAACCTGCCTTCCTAAATTAATAATTTTATATATTTAACTATACATTAAGCTTATATTTTAGTATATTAGTAATACTTAACGCTAGTCGCCCCAACATTACCTCCAATTATATCCTTTAATTCTTTTTATTGCCATAATATATTTAAACTAATTGCATATACTAGTATTGAACCAAATAACTTATCTTTAGTAGGAGGTAAATACTATGGCTAACAACAATAATAGGGTTGAAGTCCCTCAAGCAAAAGAAGCATTGAATAGATTTAAAATGGAAGTAGCAAGTGAGCTAGGCGTGCCATTAAAGCAGGTTACAATGGCGACCTAACCTCCAAGCAAGCCGGTTCAGTAGGTGGAGAGATGGTTAAAAGGATGATTCGTAGTTATGATAATAACAACCTAACTAGAAATAACACGAGGTATTTAATTTTTCTAAAATAAAGTAGAGCCTATACATTTAAGTATAGGCTCTACTTTATTTTATTTGTTATTTTTCTATTTCAGGTATTGATACTCCATCTAGTGCTCTTAAAACTATGGTTCCACTATCTTTTGTATAGACTGTTGCATTTGTAAACTTCACCCCAGCTATTTTTAGTGCATATACCTCTTCCTTAGTAAGCCATAATTCTCGCCCAGCTTTAAATCGACTGCCCTGTATAATTATATCACTGTTTCCTGTATTCATAACTAGATAACCCACTCTGGCTCCCTTTTCTGTTAGTATGCTCCTTACTTCTACAGTGTATTTTAACCCCTCTTTAAGCTTATCTATCTTATTTTGGTGTATATTATAAAACCAGTAGCTAAGCCCCTTACCAGACACTGACTCTAATTTAGTGTCTAAGTCTGGATCACTGAATTGTATTGCTGGACTAGATTCTGAAAGGAATAAGCCCTTCCTTGGTTTATCTCCCATTGATACTCTTGCATTTCGTATTTTAATTAATGAATTAATTTCTATTAAGCTTTGCTTTAATCCTTTTTCCTTTGTGCTATTTTCTATAAAATATCTGTTTAAGGCGTCCCTACTTAGTACCCCTGCCTTGCCTACTGCTATACCTACATGCTCTAGTTCCCCATCTTCCCTAATTCTTGGAATAGTCACTTCTTCGCTACCCTTATTTACAACTAGCCACCCAATAGTTTTTCCAACCATTTTAAGCCCATCACGTGTAGTTACTATACTTCCGCTACTTCCATACCTAATTTTACGTATACATATTAGTGGTAAATGGTCCCTTTCTTCCATTATATGTTCGTTCATCTTTGTTGTGTTATATGACTTTGCCCCACTACGTTCCCTGCTATTACCTATAAGTTCCTTCATATCACTAAATAATCTCATATTTTGCACCTCTTTCTATTATATTTTAATATTTATTTTGATATCTTATCTACGTCTGTTTAGTAGCTTTGTATTAATAGTGCCACTGTATATCCTATAATTTAATGTTTTTGAATTCTGCTAACTTATTGTGATAGTCTGACCCAATTTCTATTATAGACTTCAGATGATCTCTATTATACTTTGCCTGTGCACTCTGAACTATTTACAATATCCTCCCCCACCCTTACCAGTAAGTTATTTCCCATATTGTCTCTACATTCAACGTATTTACATATAGTAAAGTATCTAACTTCTACACTTAGTTTAGTTTCATCTAAATATATAAATATATGCGGTTATAGTATACGTAATTGTCTGTAAATCTTACTTTTAGTTTTGACATAAATAACCCTGTTTATTATTAATTCATAGTTGTATAGTGAGTGTTTATATACTTACTCATTTTATTATACAAGTCAGACCCAATATATATTATTGACCTCATCGAGAATGGGTTAAGCTCATTAGTAGTTCCAAATTGCTTAGACCTAAGTTCCTCTCTTCTCCCTATTTTTACTAGGAAGTTATTCCCTATGTTATCAGTGCACTCTACATACTTATAAACTGTTACGTGTTTCTTCCGCTCCTCGCCGTCTGAAGTT